>ERZ808252.1536-NODE-1536-length-16457-cov-5.173698_pt1 | contig 16457 bp, 13 predicted proteins | sample MGYA00521242_ERZ808252 | MGnify/ENA primary metagenome ERZ808252 (study PRJEB31516, sample SAMN03275581) | gut metagenome | biome: mammalia-associated habitat; material: feces | host: Papio cynocephalus | place: Kenya | collected 2012-08-07 ...
CGTCCAGCGGGATTGGCACGGCTGGCGCCTCTCTCCGCTACCGGATAGAAATGGTTCAAGTTAGTTTTTAACTTGATTTCGGAGGAATTTGGGATGAAACTGAAAATTAAGGAATCGTTCAGGACACAGCCGGACCCTTATATTTTCGAGGACAACGGCAATTTTTATTTGTATGTCACGGGGAAGTATGCGGTTGAGATGTACCGTGCGAAGGACCCGTTCGGGGAATGGGTCTATTGCGGCGGAACGACCGAAAAAAGCGCGCGGAGCCCTTTGCTCCATGAAAAAAAGCACCTGCATATGCGGGTGCTTTTTTGCGTTGTGTCGCAGAAAGACACAAAGAATCAATGCTCCGCCTCACGATAGCGGGACGGGGAATCGCCGAATTTCCGCTTGAAGGCTTCGGAAAAGGTTCTGCGGTCGTTGTAGCCGATGTATTCGGATATTTCGTTGATGTTGTAGTTGGAGGAGTTCAGCATGGCAACCGCCGCCTCCATGCGGATGTTCTCCAGATACTGATGCAGGGTTTGCCCCGTTTCGGCTTTGAAAAGGCGTTGCAGGTATTTCTCGTTTGCTTGGGCGGCATCCGCGATATCCTTTTGGGAGAGCATCGGGTCCTTATAGTGGTCCGAGATAAACTGAATGGCGCTGTTGACCTTGCTGAGGGGCTTCTGCGCGGCTTCGGTGGGGGCTTGCTCCTGCTCGGGGACCGAGAAGGCGAGCAGACGAATCAGGCAGCTTTCCAGATACAGCGCAATATCAACGTTCGGGTGGTCGGTGTCAATCATGTCATACAGGATGGCGCAGATTTCCTGAAAATGCTTGGCGGGGTAGATTCTGTAGGTCTGGAGGAGCCCCATAGCGGTTACGTATTTTTCGCTTTTTCCGCCGTTAAAGGAAATCCACGCATAGGTGCAGGGGTTGTTGGGGTCGGAGGAAAGGCTGTAGGGCGAGCTGTCAGTGCAAAAGATGATGTCGCCTGCCTTAAAGCGGGAGCCGTTGAACCAGCCCTTTCCTGTAAGAACATAGTGGAAGATATAACGGTCAATGTAGCGGTTGAGAATGGAATTGTCGCTTTTGCGCGAGCAGATTCCAAAGGTGCGGAGGCTGAACGGCGCATCGGAGTTATAGCTGTCGTCAAACTCCTCGTCGCTGTATTTGCGGTCGATATGGACAGAATAACGGCGCTCCGAGCTTCCGTTTCTCCAATAGCGTCTCCAATGCAATGATGGTCACCTCCATTCTTCCTAAATTATAGCATACTTTTTCGGTTTCGTCAATGCCGATTGGGAAAAATCTACCCAAATCATGACATTTTGTATATGTTTTCTCTCTTGTATCACTTCCCAAAAGATGCTATAATGGTAATGAGGCAAACAGCCGAAAGAATCACGTAAAATAAGGAGGGTAAACAATGAAACGGATTCTGATCGTACTTTTGACACTCGCGGTATTGCTGACAACGGTGGCTGTCCCGACCCTTGCACAGGAGGAGACGACACAGGAGGAGACGGAACGGGAATTGGTTTCGATTGCGGATGACGCGACCACGGTAGAGCTGAACGGTGTGACCTATCAGGTGGTGCGCACTAAGGCGGAATTTCTTGCCATGAAGCCGAATGATGAATACGTGGCAAACTTCATCCTTGCCAATGACATTGATTTTGGTAATGAGGAGCTGAAAGCCCAAATGGGCACAAGCGACGAGCCTTCAACGCCCGGTGTTGTCAATGCGGGCAACAAGCTACATAACTTTATTTTGGAAGGAAACGGACATCGGATTTTCAATCTCAAGCTGAATTTTACAGCGAGCGGCTCCGGTTTGTTCCCGACAGCGACCTACCGTACCCTCACAATCAGACATCTGACTGTGGAAACGGATGCAACATTCGGTGCAGAGAAGTGCGGAGTCCTGTTTGGCAGCATTCCTAAAGACGCGAGGGAAACTCTGCTGGAGGATGTGACCATCAAGGGAACGATCTCGTCATCGTCCAGCAAATGTGGCGCATTTATCGGCAGCTATGATAATTCCGCAAATGAATCTACAAACAAGCTGACCTTTAGTGGGTGTGCGATGAAGGCACAGATTGACGCAGGAGCTATCCAAACCGGAGGATATGTAGGTTTTCTTAGCGGAACCGGAACGGTTTCTTTTACAGACTGTTCAGTGGATGCGCAGATTACCGCAGGAAATAACCGCATCGGCGGTTATGTGGGTTCGCTGAACGGAACCGGAGAGGTTTCCTTTGCGAACTGCACCTCTGCCGGCGAGATGACGGGCACGGGCGGAAAGTGGTTTTCCGGCTTTGTCAGCGCTATCTACACTACCTGCAATGTCACCTTTACGGATTGCACGAACGAAATGAATCTGAACGGAAATCAGAAAAACGGCGGCTTTATCGGCGGATGCTCGTCTGCAAGCAATGCCACGCCAACCGTTACCTTCCGCCGCTGTGTTAATCGTGGCTCTGTGACGGGAACAGGCTCCTATCAGGGTGGCTTTGTTGGGGAAGTGGGAAATAACAAATCTACCACCGCTTATCAGCTCTCGTTTTATGCCTGCACGAATCTCGGAAGCGTTACAGGCTCCAATCAATCTGGCGGAATGGTTGGAATCGTTGCGGATAAGAATCTGGACGTGCTGTTTTCCGATTGCGCAAATGTCGGGACTGTGAAGGCGACCTCCGAAGAAACGAAGTATACGGGCGGATATATCGGCAGAGTCTATGACGGAGCAAAGAGTCTGACCTACACAAGATGCCTCAGCGCGGGAACCATAGATGCCCCAAAAGGAATCACATATTCAACAGATTATAACGATGATGTGAAATGTGTGCTTACCGACTGCTACGACCTGTCCGGTATTTCCACAAACCGCAAGGGTGACTCGAATGAGGTCAGCGAGGAGCGGATGCGGAGCGGCGAGGTGACGTTCCTTCTGCGTTCGGCGCAGAAAGCCGCAGGCGTTTCCGAGGCGGAGCGCTTCGGACAGACCATCGGCGCAGAGCGCATTCCGCTGATTGGCGGCAAGGCGGTTTACGAGCATGAGTTTGACGGTCGGAAGTACTATTCGGGAAATGAGAGCGCAACCGTGATTCAGCCCGAGGAAGAAAACCGCGCAAAGGCTTACTACCAGACCATGCAGGCATCGGACGGCACGCAAAGCGTGCGGATTGTGATTTGCATGGACGGGGCATATCTGAACGAAATCGAAGCCCTTTCGCTGGAGGTCGTTTTCGGAACGGCAACGGGCGGAAAGAAGCTGACTGCCGATTTGGAGGACGTGCACTTCTGGCGTTCGATTCTGGCGGCGGGCGAGCTGGCGCAGGCGGCGGACGGCTGTGTGCTGATGGCGTTTGTGGTGGAAGGAATTCCCGCAGATGCGTGGAACGGTGAGCTGTCGGTTTCCATGACGGTAACGGGCAGTGAACGGGCGATGGCTTCCTATACCCTGACCACGGCGGATTAAAGGAGCGTAATTTTCTTGGAACTCGATAAAACAACAACGTCCTGCAAGGGGGAGGGGGCAGCCCTCCTCGCGGGACTGCCGGATTACCCCTACGGAACGCCCGACCCCGTCCTGTATTCCTGCGGGTATGCCCTGTGGGAGCGGGCGGATGAGCAATCGCGGATGCGGATGTACACGGATACGGACAGCGCGGAATTTGAGCGCTGGTGCGAAACGGTGCTCCGCCTCGGCTGGGAACGCGTGTTTTTGCGGGAGAAGGACGGCAACCGATTTGCCGATTTTCGGAGCGCGGAGGGACAGCGGTGCTACGCCTACTACCTGACGCAGAACGGAACGAGCGGAACGGTCCGCATCATTGCCGACCGCTCGGGCACGGCTCCCGAGGATTTCTGCTATCGGACGGAGCCCTCGGATTCGTCACGGTTCTATCTGTTCAACATGAACTACGAATGCGAGGACACCTATCTGATTCGGCTGTCGGACGGCGGCTGGATTGTTCTGGACGGCGGTGTCTGCAACTATGCGGGCGTTGACCCCGAGGAAGGCTTTGCGGATGCGCTGTACGATTTCATGCGCGAAAGAGGCGAACCGACGGCGAACGGAGAGGTCCGCATCGCCTGCTGGTATCTCACGCACGCACACCGCGACCATTTCCTTGCCTTTCAGCGTCTGATTGAGCGGCACCATCGGGAAATCCGCCTCGAGCGCGTTATGGCGAACCTGCCGGATTGGTCGGTGGTGGACCACAACACGAATCTGCCGTGGTTTGCGATCTGCATGGAGCGCATCCGCGAATTCTACCCGTCGGTGCTGTGGCTGAAGCCGCATACGGGGATGCAAATCCGTCTGGCGGATGCCGAGTTTGACATCCTGTTCACGCAGGAGGATCACCTCGATTTCTGGGTGGCGAATCATGACCGCTATCACAGCGTCTGGAAGCATTTCCGCAAGCTCGACCCCGAGGACCCGCAATGGGAAATCCGTCATCAGCTCTGCAAGCAATACGACATCAACAATACCTCCATGGTGAGCAGAATCACGGTTGCGGGGCTGTCGGTTCTGGAAATGGGAGACGCGTTCCGTGCGAACGAATGGATCATTCCGTATTGGTCGATTGACACGCTCCGCACCGACATCGTGAAAACGGCGCACCATTTCCTCAACAACGAGCTTTTGCCGTTCTATCAGGCGCTCGCGCGGGACGGAAAGCCCATGATCTTCCTGATGAATCTTTTGAACCGACCCATGATTCCCGAAAAAAAGCAATGGCTGGAGGGGCTCCCCGCGGGACAGCACTTCCTGCCCGCATCCTCAAAGACGATATACGGCTTTTCCCGCGACGGGACAGGTGCCGTCCGAACGGAAGCGATTCCCGCCTCCTATTCGTGGTACAGCATGGTCGCGGAAGCACCCCAAAAAAGAATTGAAGGAGAATGATGATGAAACGTAAGTATCAATGCCCGACAGCAGAGCTTTCCGTTCTGCAAAATACCGATATCCTGACAACCTCCACCCCCATTGGTGAATTCGGATCGATTACGCCGACCGGCTGGGACGAGCTGGAGGATTGCTGATACCATGAAAAAACGCAGATTGGTCTGCGCGGTGGTTTGGCTGCTGTTGTCGGCACTGCTTTTGCCCGCCCTCTATGTGGGGACCTTAGCGGATGAAGCGGCGGCAGACGCAACGGATGCAACGGATGCAAAGGTTATCCGCACCGCCGCGGAATTCGAGGCGCTTCACGGAGACGGAAGCTACCGACTGGGCAACGACATCGATTTCGGCGGGAAGGTATACGACCGCTATGTGGTCCCCGCGAGCTTCTGGGGAACGCTGGACGGCGGCGGGTACGCGCTTCTCAACTTTTCCGTTCGCGCAACGGAGGAGGGCGCGGGTATCTTCAACATGGAGTACGAGACCGAGGCGGACGGAACGGCGAAAACCGACGAGGAAGGAAACCCGATTGCGGCGGCGCATATTTACACGGTGTCGAACCTGACGGTTGGGAGCGAGGCGCACCCGATTTCGGTTTCCTCAACCTCCAATCGGCTGGGCGTGTTCGCGGGCTATGTTGCGGACGGCTCGGTGCTTCGCTTTACCTCGGTTACGGTCTATGCCGAAATCACTGCCGAGGGACAGCAGGTGGGCGGCTTTTTGGGTCGCACCATGCCGAACCGCCTCTTGGAGCAATCCCTGTTTTCGGACTGTGCTTTTTACGGTACCGTCACGGGAAAGGGTGCCAACGTGAGCGGCTTTGTCGGCTATTCCGCAAACCCGATTCGATTTGAGAAGTGCCTGAATGCGGGAGATATCACCTCGGATACCACGAACGTTGCGGGCTATGTCGGCGTGACCTACGGCGCAAAGTACTGCGCGCTGGAATTTGTCGACTGTCGGAATACGGGAAGAATCAGCGGCTTGAACTGCATCGGCGGCTTCATCGGAAAGGGACAGTACACCGCGCGCTTTTCGCGCTCGGTCAACGAAGGCGAGATTGCGGCGAGCGGAACGCACGTCGGCGGCTTTGTGGGCTACGAGAAGAACACAACCGATTACCTCAGCGGGGTAACCGTCAGCTTTGACGGCTGTACCAACCGCGGGGCAGTCTCCTCCACCTCTGCGGGGGCAACGATCGGCGGGCTGATGGGCTCCGCCTATGATTCGGTCCGCGCCGTGGATTCCGTGAACGAGGGGAAGGTCACGGGCGGGACCTTTGTGGGCGGCATTCTCGGCTGCTTCAACCCGCAACAGACCTCGGACAGCTACAAGCAGAATGAGGTCTTTACCTTCACTGCCACGAAATGCCGCAACACGGGTGAGCTGGTTATCAACTGCACGGGGAGCGGAAGCTGTGGCGGAATTCTGGGTGCCACCTCGTGGAGCGGCATCCGCTCGGTTGCCGTGGTGGATATGTGCACGGTTTCGGGCGCTCTGCGCGATGAGAGCGCGGAGGAAAAGACCACCGCAAGCAGAATGGGCGGAATCGTCGGGCGCTTTGACAAGGAGGTCGGCGAGCTGACAATCAAAAATTCGATTGTCAGCGCCACGATTGCGGGAACGGCGGTTGACACGGTGTCGGGTATCCTCGGATATACCAACGCCACCGTCAACAGCGACGGCAGTGACACCGAATTGCCCGAGGAAACCAATCCCGTGGTTCGGAGAATCGAGAACTGCCTGCTCCTCGGTCAGCTGACGAGAGGTGGCTCCACGGAGAAAACCGCGGCAATGGCAACGAACTATGCGGGCGATGGGACCCTTGTAAACTGCTTCTATCTTGCGGGAACTGCGGAAAAGGCGGAATTCGGCGAGAGCGGCGCAAGAGCGGTCACGGCGGAGGAGCTGTCGGGCGGCGAGATTGCGCTGCTGCTCGGCAGTGCGTTCGGGCAAAAGCTCGGCGAGGAGACGCTCCCGTCCGTTGGCGGCAACCCCGTGCTTCGGAACGCGGCGGGGACGCTCTATAACCAAATTCACACCCACGACTTGGCGGACAGCCCGTTTGAACGCTTCAATTCGGGCTCTCACACCCGCGAATGCAAAATCTGCGGGGAGAAGGTCCGCGAAGCGCATCGCTACGGCGAGATGCAGGACGCGGGGGACGGAACCCACTTCCGTGTTTGCGGCGATTGCGGGTTTGAAACCTCGCATCAGGCGCATACGGAAAGCTATACGGACAACGGGGAGACCCACACTGCGGTCTGCTCGGTGTGCAAGGCAACAAGGACCGAGGCACACCGCTGGGATGAGAACGGCGTGTGCGTCTGCGGTGCCAAAAAAGCGGCAGTCTCCGAAGAGGAGGAGACCACAGGCACGCCGAGCGGCGAACAGGAGACAAAGCCCTCCCACGCCCCGGGAATCTATCTGGTCATCGGTGATTGCTACATCCCGCTGGCGGTTGTGATTGTCGTCTCGGTTGTTCTGCTCGCCGCTGTCGTGTTCCTTGCGGTTTGGCTGATTATCAAAAGGAGGAAGCGCATATGAAAAAGAAGGCTGCGGTGCTTGGCGCGGCGTTGCTGATGCTTTTGCTGTTGGCATCCTGCGGCATTCGGTTCGTGCGGGTCCCTGCCGAAGCGGAGGGCGGGAGCACAGAGCCGAACGTCACAAATGCCACAAATGCCACCGATGCCGCCACCGATGCACCGGATGCGCCGTCCTCGGAATTGGTCATCGTCCGTCCTGCCGAGGGCGGGGAGGCTGTGACCGCGGTTGCAACCGAGGTCTATCGGTATCTGCGTGCGCAGACCGACCGTGTGTCGCTGACCACCGATGCAACCGACTATGCGCCGACTGCGGGCAGGACCTATCTGCTGATTGGTAGCACGCGCTACCCGCTTTCGGTCAGCCTCGCGGAATCGGTCGGAAACGGCGCGCAAATCGGCTTTGCGGCACAGGCGGACTGTGCCGCGCTTTGCGCGGGGAGCAATCAGCTCCTGTACATCGGCGCGGAGGCATTCCTTGCGCGGTATGCGCCGATGGGTGTGTTCACGCTTCCCGACCTGCCGAAGGCGCGGATTATGAACGCCGAGATGTGCGTGCGCGAATCGTGGGTCCTGCCGTTCCCCGCCTATGCGGGCGGCGAGACCGACTCACAGCTGTATGCCTGCGGATACGGAATTGTCCAAAGCGGCGACACGGCGAAAATGCAGGTGGTAAACGACACCGATGCGGAGGAATTTGAGAACTATCTGGAAACGCTGGAGACATGGGGCTATCGGAAAACCTTTGAAAACACGATTGACGAAAATCGGTTTGCGGAATTTCGGACCTATTTCGGGAATACCATCTGGACCTATCGGATTGCAACCGAAAACAAGGTGCGGGTGATTTACGACCCCATCAGCCTCTCGCTGGAGGAATTCTCGAGCGCGGGGGATGCGGAAGGCGCGGAGTTCTGGATGTTCCGCAGGAACACGGAGTCCGAGGATACCTTCCTGATTCGGAACGCCGACAACAGCTGGATTTTCATCGACGGCGGCGTGGCAACGGAATCGGATACCTTTGCCGATGACCTGTATGTCTTTATGCGGACCCAATCGGGCTTGCGGGATGGGGAAAAGCTGGTGATTTCCTGCTGGTATCTGTCCCACCCGCACCGTGACCATTTTCAGGCGTTCCGTTATCTCATCGAGCGCCACTGGAGGGACATCGACCTGCAACGCGTTCTGCTGAACACACCGGATACGGCGGCTGTCAGCAACTCCAATAACGCGGATTATCAACAATGCGCCGCGCTCATCTGCCGTGCTTACCCGAATGTAAAGGTGCTCAAGGCACACAGCGGCGCAAGGGTTACGCTTTCGGGAACCGAGCTTGAAATCCTCTTCACGCAGGAGGATAATCTCGAGAACTGGTACAACCCCGACCGAAACGACGAATCCAAGCGCACGCTTTACGATTTCAACAACGCGTCGCTGATCAGTCGGATTACGGTTGACGGCATAAGCATTCTGGAGCTGGCGGACGGCTTCCGCTCGGACTGGCAGCTTCGCCATTATCAGCCCGCAACGCTTGCCTGCGACATTCTCAAAATCGCGCACCATGCGTATAACAGCAATTGCGACGCTTGGTATCTGTCGCTCCTTGAAACGGGCAAGGTCCGCTATGCGCTGGTTCCGCACGCAAGCAACGGGGCGGAAAAGGCGTGGGCAACCGTGTTGGGCGAGCGGTGCATCTGGGCATCCGATCGGTATGACGTCGTGTTCCGAAAGCGGAACGGCGGGCTCGTATCGGAAATCATACCCGTAAAGGAGAAGGTACAATGAAAAGACTGTTAATTGCGCTTTGCTGTATCTGCCTGCTTTTTGTCTGCTCCTGCGGGGAAAAGGCACAGCCCGAGCAGCCGAGCGGAAGCAAATCGGAAACCGATTCAACACCCGTAACCGATGCGGACCCGTTCTTGGCGGGGCCGGACTATCGGGGCGCGCAGGTGCGGGTCCACGTGCGCGGAGATCAGGAGTCGGTGGATGAATTGGGGACCGAGAGCAACGGAGAGCTTCTCTCGGAGGCGCTCTGGAGTCGGACGGAAGCCACGCAGAAGCGCCTGAACGTGCAGATTGTTCCCGTAATCGGCGAGCCATACAGCTCCTACAACAAATCGCTGAACGAAATCCGAATGTCGGTCAATGTCGGCTTCGGCGCTTACGACCTCATTGCGGGGTGGTCGACCCGTATCGTAACCCTGATGACCGAGGGGCTGTATCTGAATCTGGACGAACAGCAGTACTATTCCTCGGATGACCCGTGGTGGAGCAGGTCCGTGACGAATGCCCTGACAATCGGCGGGAAGATTTACATGAACACCGGAGACATTGCCGCCACCTATATGGACAGCTGTTATGCGGTGATCATCAATCAGGCGGTTTCCGAAAAATTCGGCTATCGGTATGACGATTTCTATGAAATCGTGAACAGCGGCGACTGGACGATGGAATATTTCTCCCAGTTGGTTCGGGACAGCTATTCGGATGACGGCGACGGTGTGAGAAACGACAAGGACCTCTACGGCTTGGTTTGCAGCTATCTGGCGGCGGATGCCTTCTGGTCCTCCTGCGACATCAGCATCATCGAAAACAACGGCACCGACCACCCGACCCTGAATTTCAACACCGCCCGCATCCAGCGCGCGGCGGAGAGCGTGCATTCGCTGTTCTACGGGAACATCGGCGCGGAGGTCGGACAAAACGGAAGCACAATCTTTACCTCGGCAGAGGACCTTTCCGCCGCATTCATGCAGGACCGCGCCATGTTCACCATCGTGGTGCTCAAGGACCTGAAGGACTTTTCGGCAATGAAAACGGTCTACGGCGTTCTGCCCGTTCCGAAGCTGGACCATGACCAGGACGAATACAGGACGAACGTTCAGCAGTCCATGTCGCTGTGGGGAATCCCGAAGGATGCAAAGGACCCAACCATGTCGGCGGCGGTTCTGACCTCTCTTGGCTCCGACAGTCGGGATATCGTAATCGAGCCGCACTATTATAAGCTGCTTCGGACACGGTACGTCAAGGATTCCACCTCGGGGTATATGATTGACCTGATCTATAACGGCATCTACATGAATTTTGACACGCTTTTCAACGAAGCGCTCGGCGAAAGCGTGTCCGCCTCCGACCGCCCGTCCATGCCTGCGTTCATTTTCCGCTGTATGGGGCGGGATACAACGCCGAACATGGAAGGCTGGTGGAGCACCTATTCCGAGGGCTTGCAGAAGCGTCTGCTGGACATCTGCTCCGCTCTGATGTAAGCCGCGCGGCTTACGGACAAATGCACCCGCGCCTCGGCTTTTGCCGAGGCGCGGGTGCATTGCTTTATGCGGGGGGGAATCAGGAAGGGCTTGAATCGGAAGTGCTCTTTTTCGAGCTTCGGTATTCCTTTGGTGTAATGCCCGTCACCTTGCGGAAAATGCGGTTGAAGTTTGCGGTGTTGTTATAGCCGCAGGAAACGGCAATGTCGAGCACGGTGCGGTTGCTTGCGGCAAGCAGGCTCATGGCGCGGTCGATGCGGCGGATGTTGATGTAATCCCATGTTGTCATCCCGTAGAAGGATTTGAACACTGCCAGAAAATGCGTTTTGGTCATGTGCGCCGCCGCAATGATTCCGTCCAGCGTCAGCGGCTCGCAAAGATGCTCTTCGATATAGGCAACCGCAACCCGCAGATTTTCGTCATAACGCAGGGAAGGACGCGTGCGGGCATCTCGGTTTGTGTAGCCGTAAAACCGCGTCACGGTTGTCAGAATCCGGCCAATCAGATCCCGCACAGCGGTTCGGTAGCAGGGCTCCTTCGCCACGCATTCCGTCTGTACCGATAGAATCAGCTCCCGTATCTCGGCGGTGTGCGGGTTCTCCCGCGTCAGGCGGTTGCGGAACGCCTCGCTTCGGTTGAAGAACACGCCGAGCGGTGGGTCCGCATCGGTTATCCCGTCGGCGGCAAGCAGGGCGGGGGAGAATTGCAGATTGAGCAGCTCCATGCAATCCTGCCCCGCATCGGGGGTGATGTCCGAAATGCAGTGGAATTCATTGGTGGAGTAGAGAAAGACGTCCCCTGCCCGAATGTCGTAGTTCCCCGTTTCGGTGCGGTAAAGCCCCGAGCCGGAGAGAATCAGGGATATTTCAAACTCCGTGTGGCGGTGTTGGCGGAGCTGATTTTTCCGTGCCGCGGCAGAGGAACGGAACACGCGAAAAATGCGGTTTCCGTAATGGTCCGAAAAGCTGTCAATCAGTTCCATATGTGCCTCCGTGAAATATTGTTTGCATTTTCTGAAATATAGTTGTTGATTTGCGGCGGGATACTTGGTATAATGAAATCACAAATCTATTATAGCGGAACAGATAGAAAAAGTCAAGAGGAAAAACGAATGAATGCAAACGATTTGAAAATTACCGACCTGCGGGTAGCCGAAATCGACGGTCTGCCCAAGCATATGATCCTGCTCAAGCTCTATACCAATGCGGGCATTGTCGGCTACGGAGAGGTGCGGGACGCATCCAGCGCAACCTATGCAAAAATGCTCAAATCACGGCTGATTGGGGAAAATCCGCTGAACATCGAGAAGCTTTTTCAGCGAATCAAGCAGTTCGGCGGACACAGCCGACAGGGTGGCGGCGTTTCGGGCGTGGAAATCGCGCTGTGGGACATTGCGGGCAAGTTCTGGGGTGTTCCCGTCTGGCAGCTGCTCGGCGGCAGGTGGCGGGACCGCGTGCGGATTTACTGCGACACCGACGTGGACGGCAAGCACACGGGAACCGACATGGGGCACGCCCTGAAAAAGCGGATGGAGCAGGGCTTCACCTTTCTGAAAATGGACCTCGGAATCGAGCTGCTTTATGACGAAGCCGGAATGCTGAACGCACCAATCGGTCAGTTGGAGGACTTCAAGACCTACAATATGAAAGCAATTTGCCACCAGTCGGGGTCGATTGACCGTTCCCTGATGTATGGGAAGAACTATCAGGTGTTCACGGTGCCGCACTACGCAACGGGCATCCACATCACCGAAAAGGGGCTGGATTATCTGGAGGACTATGTGAGACAGGTGCGCGAGGTAATCGGCTACGAGGTCCCGCTGGCAATCGACCATTTCGGTCATGTTGCAATCGAGGATGCAATCCGCTTTGCAAGAAGGCTGGAGAAATACAACATTGCATGGATGGAGGATTTGGCACCGTGGCAGATGACCTCCCATCTGCATAAGTTTGCGGAGCATTCCTGCGTGCCGCTCTGCACGGGCGAGGACATCTACCTTGCGGACAATTTCGAGCCGATTATGCAGGCGGGGGTCAACGTGGTGCATCCCGATTTGCTGACGGTCGGCGGTTTCGGGGAAATGAAAAAGCTCGGCGCGCTTTGCGAAACCTACGGTACGGCGTTGGCAATTCACATGGCGGAAAGCCCCGTTGCATTCATGGCGGCGGTTCATGCTGCGGCGGCGCTGAAGAACGTGCTGGCGGTGGAATTCCATTCGGTCGATCATCCCGAGTGGTTCGGGCTCATCTCTCCCGCCGTGAAGCTGGAGAACGGCTTCATGCAGGTTCCTGACGCACCGGGACTTGGAATTGAAAGCCTGAATGAGGATATGATTGCAAAATTCCGCAAGGCGGGCAGTGATGAGCCGTGGAGCGATACCTCGGCATGGGATACGGAATGGTCAAACGACCGTGAATGGTCGTAAGAAAGGAGAGACAGATGGAAGAATGGATTGTTGCGTCAAAGGAAGCAAAGGAACGGATTGAAAAGGGCATCGAGCAGAACCGAAAGGGCAGCTTCCGCATTTTTGCGCCCGAGGGCGCAACGGTGCGGGTCAAACTGAAGCGGCATCGCTTCCGCTTCGGCTGCAACCTGTTCATGCTGGATGAATTCCCCGATGACCCGAGCAAGAATGCGGTTTACCGCAAGCAGTTTGCCGAGCTGTTCAACATGGCAACCCTGCCGTTCTATTGGGACGCGACCGAGCCGCGGGAGGGCGCGCTCCGCTATGCAATCGGCTCGAAGCCCTGCTATCGCCGCCCGCCGATTGACCTTTGTATGCAATACTGTGAGGAAAACGGAATCGAGCCGCGGGAGCACGCATTGTGCTATGAAAAGTTCTTTCCCGCGTGGCTGAAGGACCGCTCCGTGCCCGAAATCAAGCAGCATCTGGAGCGCAGAATGCAGGAGATTTCCGAGCGCTATGCGAATCGGATTCCGACAATCGAAGTGACGAACGAAATGTTTTGGGACGAGGGGACAACCCCGTTTTACGGCAGTCCCGACTATGCCGAGTTCTGCTTCCGTTTGGCGGAACAGTATTTCCCGCACAATCGGCTGTGCATCAATGAATGGACCCGTGCCACATGGGGGTCAAGCGGACTTCCGTGGTGTCAGTATCGGCTCCTGATTGATGACCTGCTTCTGCGCGGGGCGCGTATCGATGCAATCGGAATGCAGTACCATATGTTTTTCCGCAGGGAGGAAGCCTTTGAGAAAACCAGACGGCCGTATGATCTGGACCACGACCTGCGCGTGATGGACAGCTATGCGGCGTTCGGAATGCCCTTGCAGATTACCGAGGTCACAATTCCCGCCTATACCGAGCAGGCGGAGGATGAGGAATTGCAGGCGGACATTCTGGAGCGGCTGTATTCCATGTGGTTCTCCCACCCCATGACGGAGCAGATCATCTATTGGAATCTGGTGGACGGCTATGCGGCATTCACCACCCCGGGGGATATGAGCGGCGGGGAAAACTACTATCGCGGCGGCTTGCTGCGGTTTGATATGAGCGAGAAGCCCGCATACAAGCGCCTGCGGCACCTGATTCGGGAGGTCTGGACAACGGATGAAACACTGACCGTAAAGAACGGATGCGTGGAATTCCGCGGCTTCTACGGAGAGTACGAGGTGACCGTAAACGGAAGCACCAAAGTCGTGCGGCTGGATAACGACGGCGCGGAGGCAACGGTATGAGCGCGAAAAGGGCTTTGGTAACGGGCTCCACGCAGGGCATCGGTTTGGCAATTGCCAAGCGGCTGGTGCGGGACGGCTACGAGGTGATTGTGCATTGCAGTCACGATGCGGAAAAGGCGGAGCGCGTGGCGCGGGAAATCGGAGCGGCGGGGTTTGCCACCGCAGACCTTTCCGACCGCGCGGAAACGCTTGCCTTGCATGAGCGGACGGGTGACGTGGAGGTGCTGATTCTCAACGCAAGCGTCCAGTATAAGCAGACGTGGCAGGAGATTGGTATGGAGGAGCTGGACCGCCAGATTGAGGTCAATCTCAAAAGTACCCTGCTCCTGATGCAGGCGTACTACCCGCACATGAAGGCGGCGGGGTGGGGGCGGATTGTGACCATCGGAAGCGTGAACGAATACCGTCAGCATCCCGAATTGCCCCTTTATGCCGCAACGAAATGCGCGGTGCTGTCGCTCGTGAAAAACATTGCAAAGCAGGCGGTACCCTACGGCGTGACCGTCAACAACGTTGCACCCGGGGCAATCGAAACACCGCGCAACGCATTGGTCTGTGCCGACCCGATTGCAAAAAAGGCGGTGGAGGATTGCATTCCGATGGGGCGGTTCGGAACGGCAGAGGAATGCGCGGATGCGGTGGCGTTTCTGGGGGGTGAATCGGGAAAATACATCACGGGCACGGATTTGATTGTGGATGGAGGAATGCGGTTATGATACGGTTCAATTCAAGGGAGGACATCATTGCCCTGACCCCGCAATGGAAGGGGGAGCGGTTTCCGGACGGCAGACCGCGCGTGCCCGACCGATATTTGGAAGCCATGCGCAAGATGACGCTGGAGGAGCTCTGGAAGCCGATTTTCGTCAAGGGCTACGAAAGCCAGTTTGAGGGGAACCTGAGGACGCTGCACGACGATGGACGGGTGCTGATCGGTCGTGCAGTCACGGCAACGTTTGTTCCGACAAGACCCGATCTGCATGAGGTGATGTTCGGCGTTGGTGAGGCGGAGGGCAGACACGGCAATTACAACCAGTGGGTAATTGACAGCCTGACGGAGGGCGATGTCGTGGTTGTGGATATGTACGATAAAATCTATAAGGGGACCTTCCTCGGCGGCAATCTGACCACCGCAATCAAAACCAAGACCAAAACAGGCGGCGGTGTTATCTGGGGCGGTATCCGCGATACTCAGCAGATGAAGGCGGTTGAGGGCGTGCAGGTCTACTACCGTGGAATCGACCCGACCCCGATCCGCGAATTTGTGATGAAGGATTTCAACGGAATCACGCGAATCGGAAAAGCGACCGTCCTGCCGGGGGATATCGTATACGGTGGCGGGGGCGGCGTGCTGTTCATTCCCGCGCACCTGGTCCCCGAGGTTGTGGACGGTGCGGCAAAAACGCACGTCAAGGACGATTTCGGCTTTGAAATGATTGCGCAGAACCGCTTTACCACGGCGCAGATTGACCGCGCAACCTGGACCGAGGAAATGCTGGATATGCTGACGAAATGGATTCAGACCGACCCGCGCGGGGAGAAGTACCGCGACCTCGATTGGACACCCGAATATGAAGCGGCGTGGAACGGTGACCCCAATGACACCCAGACCATGCTGTGACGGCGCGATGCGGGAGCTGCATCTGTTGTCCTGCGCCCCTGCTGAGGCAGGCGGGGGAATTTATCGCTGTCGGCTTTCGGCGAACGGGACGCTGACGAAAACGGATTATCTGCCATGTGACCGCCCGATGTATGCGGTGATGGACGGGGAAAGACTTCATGTCCTCCTCCGCGCACCCTTCGCGGGAAGCGAGGAAAGCGGATATGTTTCCTGCAAGGCGGATTTTTCGGACGTAACAAAGCCTGTCGGAACCAACGGAAAATGCGCCTGCCATCTTGCCGTCTGCGGGGAGGACGTGTATGCGGTCAATTACCTCAGCGGAAGCCTGACGAAAATCGGAGAAATGACGGTCACGCACACCGAAAGGAGCGTAAACGGAAATCCCATTCGGCAGGAAGCGCCGCATACGCACTATGTGGGGCTTTCGG
>ERZ808252.1537-NODE-1537-length-16455-cov-5.860915_pt1 | contig 16455 bp, 14 predicted proteins | sample MGYA00521242_ERZ808252 | MGnify/ENA primary metagenome ERZ808252 (study PRJEB31516, sample SAMN03275581) | gut metagenome | biome: mammalia-associated habitat; material: feces | host: Papio cynocephalus | place: Kenya | collected 2012-08-07 ...
CGGAGCAGGTTTACGCCTGCTCCGGTTTTGCTTCCTCAAAAGAATCATCGCACGCGCCGTATCCCTCCGGGAACAGCTCCTTCAGATTCTCAGGCGGCTCGCAGGAAATATACTCTATGGCAACACCCTCGCGGATGTCGGCGGTGTAGTTCGGACGGCACTGCGTGGGATCAATGTCCAGATACCCGACGAACTTGTAGTAGATGACAAGGCGTTGGGTTTTGTTTTTTCCGGTCCCACGTATCTCGTACACATCAATGTGGTCAATCAGCTCGTTTAACACCTGCTTGGTCAGCGTCCGCATTTCCATAAACTTGCGTATCGCACGGATGAACTCCTCCCGCTCGTTTTCCTTTTCACCCATTTCGATCAGCTTCCTGCGCAGCATCAGAATCTTCTTTTGTAACTGCTCGCGCTCATCGGAATATTCCTGCGAAAGAACGCAGTAATTGTCCTCCGAGGTCTTGCCGCTGAGCTTGTCCTCATAAAGCGTTTTCAAGAGCTTGGGAATGATCTCAATGCGCATTTCCGACTTGCGAAGCTCGGACTGAACCGTTTTCTTTTCACTCTCTGCCCGCTTGTTGCTCTTGCGGGCAAGAATTTCTGCAAAACGGTTTTCGTCGGCTATGAGGTATTCCGCAAGTTTCCGTAGCTCCATTTCCACCACCGCTTCCACCGCATCCGCACGGATGTAGTGGCGGGCGAGGCAGGTGCCGCGGTAGTCCTTGACATAGTTGGAGCATGAGAAGTAGTGAATGTCTCTGTTCTGCGTGTTGGTGTGGTACCACATCTTACTGCCGCAGTCCGCACAGCGGAGGATGTCGCAGAAAATACTCTTCGGGCCGTTTATTTCTTTTGGCGCACGCTGGCGAGTGCTTTTCAGCCTTTTCTGCACCTTTTGGTAGGTGTCGCGTTCAATGATTGCCTCGTGCCTGTCCTCAAACACCATCCAGTCCTCTTTGGGATTGTCAATTCGGCGATGGTTTTTGAATGACTTGGAGCGTGTTTTGAAATTCAGCACATCGCCGCAGTACTCCTGCCGCGTCAGTATGCCGTGGATGGTGCTGGATTTCCACTTGTACGGATTCGGCTGGCTTTTCTTGCCACCACGATTGATGCCTTTGGACGCCCAGTACGCCGTACAGTTCAGGTGCTGCTCCTCCTGCATGATCCTTGCAATGGTGTCCTCGCCGTTGCCGTCCAAATACAGCTTGAAAATCTCCCTGACGACCGATGCGGCCTCCGGGTCGATAATCCAGCGCTTCTTGTCCTGCGGGTCTTTCACATAGCCGTATGGGGGTTGGGAGAGCGGCTCGCCGGTCCTCCCTCGTGTATTGTGCGCAGACCGTACCTTGCGGCTGATATCCTTGGCATATAGCTCGTTCATGATATTCTTGATGGGGATAAAATCGTCCATATCCGTTGCCCCGTCAATACAGTCCACATTATCGTTGATGGCAATAAAGCGGACATTGTGGTCGGGGAAATAGTTTTCGGTGTAATACCCCACCTGCAGATATTCGCGCCCGAAACGGGACATATCCTTAACGATGACCGTGCCGACATATCCCATTTCGATATCATCGAGCAGCTCCTGAAAGCCCGGTCGGTTGAAGTTTGTGCCGGTGTAGCCGTCATCCACATAGAACTTGGTGTTGCCCATGTGGTTTTCCCTGGCGTATGCCTGGAGCATTTTCTTTTGGTTGGCGATGGAGTTACTCTCCCTGTCCGTATTGTCGTCTCGGCTGAGGCGGCAATACAGGGCAGTAATGCCGGTTACTTGCTTTTGCTTTTTATTCGACTGCATGATAAATTATCTCTCCTTTCCGGCAGTCGAACACACGGGTTTCGCATTCATTTTAGGTTTTTCCTTCGACGAGGTTAAATCTGTAAATTCGCCACTGATAATGTCCTCCATGGCATCGGAAAGGGTCTTGTCCTTGTTCGTCAGCGTCGTCTCGGCAAACCGCCCCTCCACAACATAGTGGGTTTTGATAATGTCGTATTCGCGGTGTCCGCCGCCGAGCCCGATGATAAAGCGGCTGCTGGGCTGCTTCTGTTCGGGTTTCTTTTTCATGGTTATCGCTCCTCTCTTTCCTTCGGTTTGTCTGCGCGGTTTTGGGTGTGCCTGCGGTAAAATTCCATGGCACGGAGCATGGTTGTCCGCATCTGTTCGTCGGTCGTACCAGGCGGGAAATACCGCCTGAGCGGCTCGGCCTCGATTTTCAGATATTCCTTTTGGTTGCCTTTGATCTCGGACATGATTCGCGAGATGCCACTGTCGGTCAGCGTATAATCCTCGCTGAGCCGGCGGAGACGCTGTGCCTGCGAAAGGGACGGTGTAAGCTCATCGCAGGACATAATTTTGCTCAAAACTTTCTGCTCGTGATTGTTGAGATAGGAAAGCTCCACCGCGGGAGTCAGCGCGATCCGTCCCTCATCCACCAGTTTCAGAATTTCGGGAATGAGGTTGGTAAGGCGGATGTAACGAAACACTTGGATTCTGCTGTCGTTTCCGCTTTTCCCGATTTCACTGGCTGCATCAAACTTCGTACCAACTTGGTACGAAGTTAAATCTGTCCGCTTGCCTTGGCTTTTTAGTGTCTCCATTTTCATCTTATACGCGAATGCCTTTTCGCTTGGCAAGATATGTTCTCTTTGCAGGTTGCTGTCCACCATCGTGATGATAGCTTCCTCATCTGTGAGATTTCGGACAATCACCGGCATGGTGCCCATACCGAGCGCGCGGCAGGCAGCCAGTCGGCGGTGCCCGGAGATCAGCTCGTAGCCGTCCTCCGTGGGTCTTGCCAATGCGGGAATCAGAACACCCGATACCCGGATACTCTCTTTCAGTCGTTCCATTTCTTCATCCTCCATGACCTTAAACGGGTGGTCCTTGAACGGCTTCAGCTTGTCGAGGGGAAGCTCGTCCACCTTCGGTTTTTTTACGTCAAGCCGCTCCTCTGTGCTCATAAAGAGCTCATCGTACCCGGTCAAGCCCAGGTCTATGCGGTCTGATTTCATGCGTATCGGCTCTCCTTTCTTCCGGCGGCAGGCATCTTGCCATTACCTCCCGCACGCAGGTATTTATATCCTCAAGTGTTTTGCGCAGCAGCTCTTCATCAATGGGTCTCGAAAGCAATGCATATTCGGAGATCCTCCGGATATTGAACTGCGCATCCTTCATCATCCGTACCGTTTGGAGAAGCGGTGCCGGCGGCGCTTCCGTAATCGTCTTTCCTTCAATCATTTTGCGGATAAACTGCTCTCTGTTCATAATGGTCTTGTCCACCATCGCATTCAACCGCGAAAGTTCGGCATCACTTAAATAAACGGTAATCTTGTTGTTCCTTGTTCTGTTCGGCTTCTTGTTTTCTGTCTCGGGGGGTTCAGGGCCAGCCCTGTGATGTGAATCTGCCCGGGCAGATTCGTTGCTTGCTGAGACAGCTGCGTTATATTCGTTCCACTTCATCGAGGTACACTTCCTTTCTTGAATTTTCTCTGTAGTGGAGCAGCAAACGGGTATCGACCGGGATTTCATAGAACCCTAAGTACCTCTGCCACCACTGGGCTGCCGCCATGATCTTCCGGCCGTCCTCAAAGGTGAAGAAGACGCGCAGACAGTTGCGCGACTGCGCCTTCAGATCGAGAACGGCGACAAATTCACCCGGTTCAAGGTTCAGTGCATAATCCATCGTGATGATGTTCTGGGCTTTAAGCTCGTTTTGGGTGTAAACCTTGTTCTCCATGGTTACGTCTCCTTTTTCAGCAGCTTGACCAGTGTGCGTGCCTCGTCTTTCGTGAAGGTGCCGCGACTTGTGCACCTATTGTAATCAGGAGACCAGTCGTGAATGTCGAGCTTCGGCTCTGCACCGTTCCAGCTGACCATATTCAGCTCCAGCCTCCAGCCTCGTGACGATTCGGAGATCACTCCGATGTGTCTTGTGATCGTGCTTGTGATTCTGTCTTTCATTTTGATTTCCTCCTTCATTTTTAATTTTTCAGGCAGGCGAAAGGCCAGCCTATATACTGGCTCAAAAGGAAATATCGCGCTGTCTTCAGCCGCTTCTTCTATAGGAAGTAAGTTCTTCCTTTGAACCGGTACAGAAAGTAATTATTTATTTAATTACTTATAGGGGATGCTGCACCGTACTTCCGATATCGTTTTTATACGCCTGCCCCGGGGTCTCCGCGGCGTTGCTATGCTCGCTCTTTCGAGGTTGTCGCACAGTCATATCTGTCTCGGTAACGGCTATTCAGTTGTCCAGGTACATATCCTCATAATGTGAGGAATGAGGGAGGGGCATTTTTAGGGTTCTGCCGAAAAATTCCTTCTCAATGTCCCTTGCTGACTTTTCCCCTCAAGTGGTAGATCACGAGAAAGGCCGAAAATTAAGGCGCTCGAAAAAATATTTTCCCCTCACTTGGTAGGCAACGAGAAGGCCAAAAAATTAACCCCCTTGAAAAATTCTTTTGTTTTGACTCCAAATTGGAGCCATTTTCATGTGCGGGACTGCTCATGGCTCCGAATTGGAGCCATTTTTCGTCTCTGGCATCAAAAGTGATGCCATGTCCATTCCGGATTCCAGCGGTGTGGCGGCAAAATTGATGCCATAAAAATAAGCGCCTGCCTCTTTTCAGAAGCAGACGCTCATTTCTCGTATTCAGTTTTTACTGCAGCAGTCGGATCAGCAGCTCGTTGATATCTTCGGTGGGCTTGCCGCTTGCTATCAGCTTGTTCCGAAAGGACAATAGGGCCGTTGTCAGCAGCCGTCGCTCGCCGGCGCAGAGTGCTAACACTCGATTTCTTCTATACTTGAACATCACCACACCTCAGCAATAAATCAGCTCAGAAAGGGTGATCTCCTCCGCACGGCTGCGGATGCTGTTCATCCGTCCCACCCATTCCATTTGGTTCTCGGCCTTCAGCTGCTCGGTGACGCCTTCGGCTTCCTTCATCCGCTCGACCAACCGATCGAACATCTCCTGTGCTGTGTCGCCGATTTTCTTGAGATGATCGTCCAGCTTGCCGGTCAGCAGCATTCCCGTGTAAACGCCGTCCCTGTGCTCGCGCAGATACCGCCTGCGCATTTCTGCAAATCTGTTGTACATACTCTTCCTCCTTCACGCTCGCCGTGCGGGTTTCTATCACCATCCACATGATAGCGCAACCCGAAGGAAAAGCCCAATGTGCGAAAAACAGATTTGCAGATTTGACAGTAAGGCAACAGAAACAGCCATCCCCGAAATCGATCGGAAATGGCTGTCGTCTATGATGTGGCATTGTCTTAACAAGCAACGAATCTGTCCGTACAGATTCACTCGTCGGGGGATTCCCTGAGACCCTGTATTATTCCATCATTCTGTCATAGTGGTATTGGTTGTGAGTATTATAAAAAACGTCTTTAAACACTTTCTTGAACTTTTCTGAGGAATCATTATCTTCGCTAAACTCTAAATCATCTGGAATCGAATGTGACCCATCGTTAGTCCAGCTAAATAACGATCTACAAATAGACTGTTCTTCTGGAGAATCAAAATACTTCAGGATATCTCCAAAATTTGCATTTCCCAATGTTCCAAAAAAGTTTTCCAATATACGCCTCATTGCATTTTGAAGTGATACGCTTGATATTGAATCCGAGTTTTTTACCTCTTTCCACAACAAAGCGTATGACGTAGTAATTGGGTTTTTATTGTTATAGGACTTAACCGTTGAGATTTCATTCTTTTTGTGGAGTGTCCAAAATGAAACTTTAGTATCCGTTTGATTTCGTCCATCCATAAACGAGACTTCCTTATGGAAATAGACGTTGTGAGTTAATATGAAGACCTGATCAATATTATTTATGCCTTTTTTTGCGCAATCGGTTAATTCCCTGACAAGGGAACTGACAACGTATAAAATAGAACTATCAAGGCTGCATATTGGATCATCAACAACAATTACTTTATGTGTTCCTATATTATCTGTTTTAAGCCCGCCGCGTATCATATAGACGAAATACAAAAAAGAAATAAATGTTTCTTCACCTTCACTAAGTGAATCGGTTGCGATTACACCATTGGGGCGCATAATTTGGTATTGATTCGGGCTCTCTTTTGAAGCAACAATCTCAAATCCCTCAAACCCATATGCCTTTAATGAACGGTTTATTGCATCAACCGTTGGCTGTACACTGGTTACATTTTTGGATTCTTCAACTATCTCATTATTCAATCGCTCTATTTCATCAGAGAGAGACTTTTCCTTTGTGCCCATGCCGCTCAGCGCTTTGCTTATTCTGCCGTTGGCCTCAGCATACGTTTTCAATAATAATGAACTTTCATCAATAAGTAGTGCCCAAATGTCTTCAATTAGTTTATCTTTTTGCAGTGCATAATCGTTAACTAATTTATTGTGCTCTTTAATCTTTGCATTGTATGTCTCCATAACATCCTGCATTTTCTTTGAAACGTCTGAGGAAAGGTCAACAGCAATACTTCTGCTCGGCTCGGCTTTTTTGGATTCAAACAATTCAATGTTTTTGCTCATTAAGAGTTCAAAGGTTTTGCAATACGCTTCCAATTCACTCAAATCAAATTCGATTGGCTGCGCCTTTGCAGCATTTACCCACTCACTAATTTGTTCTAATAATGCAGATGTTATTGTTCGATACTGGTTACACAATTCCTCAACAACTTTGTTCTGACGTTCATATTCTCCGCTAAAAAATTGGTTTAATTGTCCAATGACTATTTTGTCGACCGTTTTTTTCTGGCAAAACGGGCAAACTCCATCGTCTCCAATATATTTCATACCCGCTTTTACCCAGTCGGCGTTATGTAAGGCGTTTATCAAGGCCGCCATATCAACATCATTGTTTCCGATAATAACCTTACCCCATATCTCATTCGTTTCGATTTCGCACAGAGATGCAACGTTTGGGAGCGTGATCTCCGATAACAAATCAGGCTTTTTTGCAAAAAGAGTTTTTGCTTTTCCGACTAATTCTTCACGAGATGATTTTGTTGTAGGTTTCTTTTTATATTCAGACAAAACCTTGCCAGCGAACAAGGCCTTTTTCCCGCGCAGACCAGTGAAAGCATCCAAAAACACATCTTCATTTTTCTTCAAAATGGTATTCCATGCATCTTTTTCAAACGACTCATACAAGCGTTTCTTTTCGGTCTCTTTTGCTTGAATACTATTTTTGAGAGTCAACAACTCATTTCGACGTTTCTCTTTGGTTTCTTTAAGTTCTTCCAAATGCTTTATCTGTTCTGCAGTTGCTTCACCCAACGTAAAAACGCCGGGCATGGATTGAAGGTTTTTTTGCCTGAAAGTTTTATTATAAACATGCACCTCCGATTCAGTTCCTAATTCCCACTCAATAGAACAGTCGCAAAACTGAGCCAATGAAGGATCTTGCAGATAATTACTGATCGTTGACTTGCCGCTTCCATTATGTCCGTAAATATAATTGACCCTATTACAATTGCAAATAGAAACGCCGTCATTATCGTAGGAAGCGCAGTTTTTCATATTAATTGTTTTTATCATGATTTCCCCTCACAATACGATATTCGCCTTGCTCCCGCCACTCTTTTCCTTTGTAACAACGATTTGCTTATCAATGCGATTTTTCAAATCGGCAACATGAGAAATAATCCCTACAAGCCTGTGACCATCAGCCAAACCAGAAAGAGCTTTCATTGCTTGATCCAAAGATTCTTCGTCGAGAGAGCCAAAGCCTTCGTCAACAAACATTGTATCAAGCTTAACGCCGCCAGCGGATGCTTGAATCTCATCAGAGAGGCCCAGCGCAAGTGAAAGCGATGCCTTGAAGGATTCGCCGCCTGAAAGTGTCTTTACACTTCTTTCGGTGCCGTTGTAATGATCGATAACGTCAAGATCGAGTCCACTTTGGCTACGGTTATTCTCGGCTTCTTTTCGACGTTTCAGCTCATACTGTCCTCCGGACATAATCATAAAGCGAGTATTGGCGCGTGCTATGATGCGGTCAAAATATGCCATCTGAATATAGGTTTCCAGCATTACCTTTTCTTTTCCGGAAATATTACCGTTTGCGGTATTCGATAATATCTTCAGCCATGCATAGCGTTTTTCCAGCGTATCAAGATCTCCGACCTTTGCTCGAATATTAGCAAGTACCTTTGTATTGGACTCTATGCGAGTATGAAGCGCTTTGGCAGCAGCATCATCCGCAGTTCTCTTTTGGGATAGTTCAACTTTCTTCTTTGTTTCTGCTTCTTTGTCAAGAACACAATCGGAAGAGAGTTGTTTGGAAAGTTCTGTGATTGAAGCATTATAACCGGCGATTTTTTTATCCGAGTCGGACAGCGCACTCTGAGCATTGTCGTATGCTTTCTTCATTTCACTAACGGTTTTTCCCAGAGCGTCCGATTTGCTCTGGGCCTCTGCTATGCTATCAAAGCGCAGGGATTCCTTATCCGCATCGCGCTGCTTCTTCTTTTCGTTCAGCGACGCTTTATCAGCTTCTAGCGCAGTATTTCGATTTGAAATATCTTTATCTCTTTCTTTTAGCGTCTTTTCAGTCTTCGGTAATGATTCTGTGAGTTCAGATCGGCGAGATACTTTCTTTTCCTCTTCGGAAAGTGCTGTGTCAAGCGCAGTGATTTCTGCTGAAACGACATTCTGTTCCTCCGGAAGCTTGTTTTCAGCGTCCTCGAATGCGACGCTCTGCCATAATTCCTTAACCAGCTTTTCCGTTTCGACTTTTTTTGCATCGAGTATGCCTTTGGCTTCCTTGCATTTCCCGCTTAAGTCTTCGGCTGCTTTTCGTGCCTTATCAGCATTCTCTTTCGCTTTTTTTAACTGTGCTTCCGTGGGGGCCTTGACCGATTTATGCGCTATGCAAGGGTGTTCCAAAGATCCGCAAACAGGGCAAGGCTTGCCGCTTTCCAAAGTTTCAGCGATGATTCCGGCCTGTTCATCCAAAAATGCGCGGTTTTTCACTTCATAATCGGCAGTCGCTTTCTCGGATGCCTCTGACGCTTTTTTGTAATCGCTTTGGAGAGTATCTAAATTGTCACCAAGTTCGTGAAAGGCCTCAAATAACGCTGAAAGGTTTTGTACCTTTGTCAGTTTTTCTTGAACCTTTTCTTTTTGACGAGAGAGTTTTTCTTTATCTTCTCCTGCATCTGCAAGGGATTCGAACTCTTCTTTTAGGATTTTAAACTCTGCTTCATCAATGGCATACTGCTCCCGGTCTTTTTTCAGTTGCCGCTCGTTTTTGGAAATAGTACCCTCGTCATTTTTGATTTGTTTTTCTAGGGCGTCCAGCGCTTCATAACGAGGAAACTCTGCCTCAATCTTGGCCTTTTCTTCAGCAAGCTCTTCTCTTTCCGATATTTTTCCCTTTTCAATATCAAAAGTAGCCTTCAGCGCAAGATTGGCTTCATTTTCGCGGGTTAAATTGTTCTGTGCTTGGTCTAATGCTTTTTGAGTTTGTTCTTTTGCTTCAATCTTACCCAAATTTGCATTGACGATTTCGAGGGCTTTGTCTGCATCCGAGATTGACTTTTGAATAGCCGTTTTTTTGTCATTGTCTTGTGTCAGGAGACGATCAATCAGATCCATAACATCCTTTGCAGGAAGAAGCCCGTTCTTTGCTTTTTCAACCTCAATACTCAGGACATCATTTTCATCACAGGTAATTCCATCAATATATTGCTTGATACTGTTACAAGCGGCATCGCATTTGTCTTTTAGTTGACCGGACTCCTTCTTCAAACGATCCTGCAAGTCCTGATACAACTGCGTTTTGAATATTTGACGGAATATTTTCTTTCGCTCCTCTGTGGGGGCAAGCAGCAATTTGAGAAAATCCCCCTGTGCAATCATGGCGATCTGCAAAAACTGGCTACGGTTAATGCCCATGATGTCTCGTATTGCATTGTCTACGTCGCGCTGCTTTGTGGCAACGCGCCCATCTGGATATATTAGCTGCGCCTCCGCTTTTTGCGTCGTAAATCCTTCGCCACGAGATTTGGGGCGTTCATACTCTGGATTTCGTTTTACAGTATATGTTTTTCCGGCGTAGGAGAAGACAAGCTCAACCTCTGTTGAGGTAGTTGCCTCGGCATATTTTGAGCGGAACATGGATGGCTCGCGGTTTTCTCCGCTGGCTTCTCCATACAATGCATAAGTAATCGCATCAAAAATCGTGGTCTTCCCGGCACCAGTATCACCAGTAATAAGGTAAAGCCCATTTTCTCCGATCTTGTCCATTTCAAGAATTGTCTTCCCTGCATAAGGGCCAAACGCAGATACTGTAAGTTTGATAGGTCTCATTGTTCGCCCTCCCACGTCTTTTCGATTAATGACTTCATGTACTCAAATTGCTCAGGATTCATAGGTTGGTTGTTTTGCAGTTCATAAAAATCAGAAAAGAGCTCTAATGGCGATTTAGATTCAACGTCTGTTGCACCACTGATCTCCATGCTTGCGCGTGTGCGTTTATTATCGTAATCAAGCTTCATCAGCCGATGATACACCGTGCGCAGTTTTCCGATAGCATCCGGAATATCTTCTTCGTCCGTCAGCGTGATGTGCGTATAATCCTCTTGCCATGTAGTACTCTCATAGAACGCCTTCAATGTAAGCTCTTCATATGTTCCTTTCAATTCGACAAGATCGTGAAGCGGAATAAGATCAACCGTTTTATATGACACGTTTCCTTTTTCCAAGAATTCGACGACTGTAACGGACTTTTGGTCGTTGGCCTCCGAAAAAGAATATTTGAGCGGCGTTCCACAATAACGAATATGTTCTGAGCCGCAGTTTTGCGGTGAGTGAATATGACCAAGCGCCACATAATCAAAGGGCTCAAAGACATAAGCGTCCACATTATCAGAACCGCCAACCGAGATTTCCTCAGATTCAGAGCGCGACGAACCCGTAACAAACTGATGTGTCACCAGAATATTTCTATTGTCATGATTGATACTCAGCTTTGAAATGACATTATTTATAGCGTCTGTATAAGTAGTAATTTCATCGTCACAAAACCTGCGAACATGAGCTGGCTTAATAAATGGGAGCATATAAACATCAACTGTACCGTATCCGTCCTGCATGGAGAAAGGTACAATCTCTCCGTTGTAAACCGGTGACATGTGAATACCGCTAGAATCCATAATGCGAGAACCAAAAGCAATCCTTTCCGGAGAGTCATGGTTTCCGCTGATAACAAATACTTCAAGTTTTCGTCTGGCAAGCTGAACAAGAAAATTGTCAAATAGCTGGACTGCCTCCGCAGAGGGAACGGATTTGTCGTAGACATCTCCAGCAATGATCACACCATCCGGCTTTTCAGCATCAACAATATTGATGATTTTTTTGAGTATGTATTCCTGATCTTCAAGCATCGAATACTCATTTACTCTTTTCCCTAAGTGGAGGTCCGATAAGTGAATAAACTTCATAACAAACTCCTTTATCCCACTACCAACTTATTCGTTTTCTTCAAGAATTTCGCCGGGATCGGACGATCCAGCCGCCATGTGATATTCATCGGCTTGTTGCCCTCGTGCTTCACATAGCTCGCCGTTCCCAGATAGGTATACGCCTCCGCGCCACCGGTCACGCGGTCTGACTTAAACTCACGGACGAACAGCAGCACCTTGCTGCCGCGTTCTTTGTGGTGGATATAGCGCTGACCAGTGAGCGAATTTTCTGCCGTGGTGCTCTGGCTTTGCCAATGAAACAGGCTCTCGCTGATAGAGTAGTCGTTATACATTGTAGTAGGAGAATAGTCTTTATCCGCCTTGTTCAGCGTTACAAAGAATACATCCAACTGCTTGTCCGGCAGCCACTTGACACCCTCGCGCACGGTTGCTGGTTTCATAAAATCCATCGCCACCAGCAGTTGATCGCGGGTATAGGTGCAGTGCAGATCCAACGGGCAGTCGAAGCCCAGCTCCACCGGCTCGTCGATAAAGTCGATCTGCTCGAAGCGATAGCGCAGCAGCTCCAAGAGTTCACCGAGCAGAACCGCGCTGTCAGACAGGGTATAGAGTTTACTAAGCACCTCTTCGTCGTCCCAGGCCTCCACAGCCTTGCCCCAAACAGTGATGTAAAACATCTGCATCATCCGCTTTTCCGCATCCGGAAGCGCTGCAAAATCAAGGTTGTCCAAACGCGGAAGGACGTCCACCAGGAACGAAATCCAGCGACGGGAGTCGATCACGGCGAGCTTTGCAAACGCTTTGGTCAAAACATCCTCCAGCGGCTCCGAAAAGTCCTCGATGACATCCGCTCTGGCACAAATGCGCGAGAAGGAGGAAAACTTGTAGATCGCCCGTGGGTCAAGATGGTAGTAATCCAAGAAATTTTTGAGCGTCAGCTCCAGCCCGCTGTCCTCCGTGAAGGAGGCTGCGCGAGCCACCAACCCAGCCGTATTGCCATAGGACGCGCGGATATTCTCCAAAATGTATTTGGCCGCCTTCTTCTCCAACTGGATATAGCAGCCCTTGGGGACGGACACAAAACCGTCCTTGATCTCCCGGCTCACGCTGCGGGTGGTATTCGACAGCAGCGCCGCAAACTTATCCTCAAAATTGTATTTTCGATTTGCCTGACCGATGAAGTCCAGCACGGTCAGGCATTCCTTGTCCTCAGATAGACGCAGACCACGTCCCAGCTGCTGCAAGAAAATCGTCAACGACTCTGTGGGACGCAGGAACAGAACAGTATTGACCTCCGGAATATCCACGCCCTCGTTGTAGATGTCCACAACGAAGATAAAACGAACTTCGCCAGATACCAAACGCTGTTTGGCCGCCACTCTTTCCTCGTGCGAAGATTGCCCGGTGAGGCACATGGACGGGATGTTGTGGTCGTTAAAATAACGGCACATAAATTCCGCGTGATCGACCGTCACGCAGAAGCCGAGGCCCTTCACCTCGTCAATGTCCGTCACATATTTCAGCAGAGCCGTCATCACATGGTCAGCGCGGCGGTCGGCAACAGCCCCGCTGAACGTGTAGACGTTCTCCAGCTCGCTCTTTTGATAGCCACCGGCAGACCATTTGAGCGCATCCAGATCCACCGTATCGGTAACGCCAAAATACTGGAATGGGCACAGGAGCTTTCGGTCAATGGCTTCCGGCAGACGGACCTCAGCGGCAATACGATTGTTGAAGTACGGAAGGATGTTCTTACCGTCCATGCGCTCCGGAGTAGCGGTCAAGCCCAGCAGGATGCAGGGCTGGTAGTGGGACAACAACTTCTGATAAGTCGGAGCCGCCGCGTGGTGGAACTCGTCCACGATGATGTAATCATAGAAATCAGGAGATGTCTTTTTCGTGAAGTTTTGCGAATTGAATGTCTGAATGGAGATAAACAAATTGTCGATGCTTTCCGGCTTATAGCCGCCCACAAACATCTCTCCGAAGTTCGCGTCCTTGAGCACAGCCCGGAAGGTATACAGGCTCTGCTTGAGAATTTCTTCCCGGTGCGCCACAAAGAGCAGGCGGCAAGGCTTGTCCGGATTCTGCTTGTGGAAGCGCTTATAGTCCAACGCCGAAATGACCGTTTTACCGGTACCGGTAGCAGCCACCACCAAATTGCGCATATAGCCCCGGACCGTACGCTCTGCTTCCAGCTTGTCCAGAATTTCCTGCTGATAGGAGTACGGATGGATATCCATAGTATAGACTTCGGCATTGTTGGTGTCGAAGTATTTTTCTGCTTTCAGCGCACGGGCCAGACGCTCTTTCTGCCCCTCATCATAGTACTCAAATTCACGGTCATTCCAGTAATACTCAAAGGTAGCAGCGATCTTGTCGATGGTTTCGGGCAGGTCGCGTTTCGTTACCTTAGTGTTCCATTCAAGGCCGCTGGTCAACGCCGCATTGGACAGGTTGGACGAGCCCACATAAGCCGTCGTGAAGCCGGTGTTGCGGTAAAAGATATACGCTTTGGCATGGAGGCGCGTCGTCTTGGTATTGTAGCTGACCTTGATCTGCGTATTGGGCAGCTGGCGAAGCTCCTCAATGGCTTTCACATCTGTTGCGCCCATGTAGGAAGTGGTGATAATGCGAAGCTCGCCGCCGTTTTGCGTAAACTCCCGCAGTTCGTCCATGATGAGCCGCAGACCGCTCCATTTGATGAAGGACACCAGCATGTCGATCCGATCGGCCGAGACAATCTCCTTTTTGAGCTCTGTAAACATCTGCGGCTCATGCACAGCTCCGGTGAAAAGTGAGCTTTGTGCGATGGAGGTTTCCGGGCGGATGATCTCAGCCCTTTCGTCCAGTGCCAGCGCATTGTTTTTCTTATCAAAAAGTGCAAGAAGCTGCTCCGCACGCTCTGCAACGGAAAGCGTGTCGAAGTCAGCTTCTTTTGTTTCAGTCATAATGGTGGACACAATGCGGTTGACAAGCTCGACCTGAGAAGTGAGATTGCCGCCATTGTCTTTCACGTTGTTTAGCCCCTTTTCAACGATCTCGGCAACATATTTTGCTAATACTTTAGACGCTTCCGCACTATCAATAGGCGCAGTTTGAGAGAGCTTGTCCGTTACGGAAAGCTCTGTATCCAGCCCCTTATTTATGATTTGCTCGTAAAGTCCGTTGTGTAGCATTCATATACTCCTTTGGTAGAAACAGCATTTATCCAAAGAACAAACTATTTGTTCCGGCATGACTATCCCTCCATGTTACTTATCGATTTCCGGAACAAAATCCATAATATCGTTTGGTTCCACCTCAAGCGCGGTACAGATTGCGCCGATCACGTCGGTGGTTATAGCCTTATCGTTTGCCAGCTTGTACATCTGATAATGAGTAATGCCGGCAGCTTCTTCCAAATCTTTCTTTTTCATATTCCGATCAACAAGAATATGCCACAGCTTCTTATAACTAACAGCCATTTTGAATCTCCTTTATGGGCTATTTGGTGTCGGGTACAATAACACAAATATAGCATATCACGATTCGACCGAGAAATCAATAATATGATAAGAATTTCAAACTTTTGATAGAACAAAAATGTTATAGCTGATTTAACGGTTGCGTATAATTGCCGCTATCGGCGAAATCAAAATATTATTTCATCATTAAATCTTGGTATTTTGCCGATAATGTGCTATACTATCACTGTGCAGAAAGTGAGGGTTCGCTATGAAATATATTTCTGTCGCGGAAACGGCGAAAAGGTGGGGCGTTTCCGAACGCAGCGTGCGCGGGTATTGCGCCGAAGGAAAAATCGACGGTGCATTTCTGACCGGCAAGACATGGAACATACCCGAAGCCGCAGAGAAGCCCGATCGCATTAACAAGAAAACCGATACACCAAAGACACTTCTTGCGGTGCTGAAGGCCGAAAAAGCGGCAAAGCTGCACGGCGGCATTTATCATAAAATCCAAATCGACCTGACCTATAACTCCAACCACATGGAGGGCAGTCGCCTTACCCACGATCAGACGCGCTATATCTTCGAGACGAACACCATCGGCGTATCGGACGGGACGGTCAAGGTTGATGATGTGGTCGAGACCGCCAATCATTTCAAGTGCATTGATATGATTATCGACAATGCCAATTATGCTCCGAGCGAGGCGTTCATCAAGCAGCTGCACGCCGTTCTGAAAAACGGAACCTCCGATTCCCGCCTCGATTGGTTTGCCGTCGGAGATTACAAGAAACTGCCCAACGAGGTCGGCGGCATGGGCACAACTGCACCGGAGGATGTCGGTGCCGAGATGAAAAAGCTGCTTGCTGAATACAACTCCATTGAGAACAAAACCTTTGACGACTTGCTTGATTTTCACTACCGTTTCGAGCGCATCCACCCGTTCCAGGACGGCAACGGCAGAGTCGGACGCCTGCTCCTTTTCAAAGAATGCCTGCGGAACAACATCGTGCCGTTTATCATCGAGAACGACATCAAGATGTTCTACTACCGCGGCTTGAAGGAATGGCAGAACGAGCGCGGCTATCTGCGTGATACCTGTCTGACTGCACAGGACAGGTTTAAGAAGTATTTGGACTATTTCCGAGTACCGTATGACAAATAAGCAAATCCGCCCCTGTGCAAAACAGAGGCGGAAATAATAAACCCGTGCGTTTATGCCGTAAAAATGTAGTGTTTTCAATGTGTTTGCGGGTGCTGCACTCACTTCCGCCATACACCCTATGACCATTCGAAAGCAGCTCGTCCAATCGGACGGGCTGTTTTTGCGTTATAGAAAAGAGCCGGGGGATCTGATCCACCCCGGCGGCGAGTGCCGCACGGTAAAGCGGTGCTGAGCAGGCGACCTCCCCCACCCCTTGCCTCCCTCTGACGAGGGAGGTGGCAAGCCCGAAGGGCTTGACGGAGGGAGAGATACACAAGGCCTGCTGCGAAGCGGGATGCGCAGAGCATACGGGCTGCGAGGTCTCTCCCTCAGTCGCCTGCGGCGACAGCTCCCTCGTCAGAGGGAGCC
>ERZ808252.1538-NODE-1538-length-16452-cov-23.831555_pt1 | contig 16452 bp, 9 predicted proteins | sample MGYA00521242_ERZ808252 | MGnify/ENA primary metagenome ERZ808252 (study PRJEB31516, sample SAMN03275581) | gut metagenome | biome: mammalia-associated habitat; material: feces | host: Papio cynocephalus | place: Kenya | collected 2012-08-07 ...
CTGCGTTTCAAATAAATTTTTTGATTTATTTTTTTCCGTAATTTTTTCAACAAAAATGTCTATCTTGTTAAGTTCTTCTTGAACTGAAAGTCCCTCATGAACCGCAACATATTCCTCTTCCTTTCCGAACTGGTTTGTGCGTGTTTTCACCTCGCCTAGGATTTTTTCAGGGTGGCTCTTGAACCATTCGCCGTTTGACAAAAGCTCGCCGGAGATATTTTTCCCGTCAATGCCTTCTTTTTTCCGCATAATCAGAATGTCAGTTCCGACTTTCGTTGTTGAAAAAGTTCCTTCCGGCAGCCTGTATGCGTCTAGAATTTCACCTTTCGAGGCGATGATTTCTTTCTGCCTGTCATAAGCTGTGCTCAAAAATCCGCTTGGAACAACAAACGCCAAAACTGATTTCTCATCTTTGAGAGCGTCCAGTCCCCTTGCGATAAAGTATTCCTCGTAGCGGTCAAATTCTCTTCCCTCTCCTAATCCTTTGTACTTGTCGTTGTATTTTCCATAAGGCGGATTTCCGATTACAACGTCATGCTTGGGCTGCTCGTATCCGATTTTAAGGAAACGCTCGCCGTCATCAAGAAACTGCTTCTGGAAAGCCCCCTGAATCACATCCGCTTCCGGGTGAAGAATCTTGTTGATTCTGGCGGAAGTCTCGTCAAGCTCGTGCATAGTGAATTCATTGTCCGGGCGGTTTTCTGCAAAGCGGCCGACTCCGGCAGACGGCTCAAGAACTGATTTCGCGTCCGGAGCATAAGCGTCAACAAGACTCCAGACTTTCTCAATAAGATTGTCCGGCGTGTAAAAAGCGTTGAGAACTTCCGCATTTGTGCGTTCTTCCTCATTGAGTCCGCCTCCGCCCTCATACTGGGCAAGAATCTTCTTGTCCTCTTCTGTGATTTCTGAGTCAGTTTTTTTGAGAATTTCGCGGCACTGCTCACGGATTTTTTTCTGGCTGGATTTTGTTCTTGGAGCGGAGATGTCTTGGGATTGCAGATTGCTACTTGTGTTTTCTGTTCCTTTCTGTGTTAAGTCAATAATATGAACTCTGCCGTCTTTTACATCTTGCATTGTCATACCGCTGGCAGAATTTCTCCAATATTCTTCAAGAGAATAATCTTTTTTATTCTGCGTTTTACTACTTTGAAGCTCAATCAAGTCTTCAATGGCTCTCTGCTGACCTAGCCGCTTAAACTTCTTTGAATCAGAAAGCAGCTCGTTAAGACTGTCCATGGAGCTTGTCTTGAAGTTTTCTTTGTAGTAGTTATATTCTTCCAAGTCCTTGACAGAAAGTGTCTTTTCATCAGACAGTGAAACAGAAATATTCTTTCCAGCCATCAGGTCTTTCATCGGCATTGAAAGGAATTCAACAATCTCCTTTTTGACTTCCGATGCGTCCATATTCTGAATAAGCTCATTCTCCGGCTGTGCCTTTTTATATAAGTCCAGAATATAGACGGCTGTTTCTGCGTTCCAGTCAATCGCCTTGTCCTTTGTGATTTCGCCGTCTATTTCCGCAATATGCTCAAGCACTTTCTGTGCGATTTCACCGCAAATTCTTGAGTGAATTTCGCTCAGAACAAGGTCGTCATCATCGGCAATGTTTGAATAATTCGGGTCGCTTTTGACTTCCTCCCAGAAATGAGTGTTCTTGAAAATGCTTTTTCCTTTCTGCCACAGTTCAGGATTTGTTTTCTTTGTGTACTCGTCCCAAAGGTGGGTATACTCGTGGACAGCGACATTTGAGTTCATCACGTCAGGATTCAGATAGATTTTTCCGTTGTATGCAAAGCCGTAGGTCTCGCCGTCTGAGACGGACATCTTCTGAACAGGCGGCTTTTGAGAATTTCCTTCCAAAAAGTTGACAAGACGCTCTTTTGTGAGTATATTCAAATTATAAGTTTCGATGTCAGTAAGTCTCTGCCTTAGGAATTGGACCTGAGATTCAAGCTTACCATTGGAACTTTTTTCGTTTATCCAGCCTAAGCTTCTTTTCTTATCAACGTAAATAAGATCCTCTTCATCGATGTTTGTTTTCACAAATTCAATTTCATTGTCTTTTCCGTACATCGAAGTTATTTTGTTGATTACAATTCTGCCTTCTCGCTTGTTCGCCGCCATTGGAATCAATATAGAGTTTCCGTTGCTGTTCCTGCGTTCCGTAAAAAAAACGTAGCTGTCTTTTCTTGTGCGAGACTTGAACACCATCACCGGGTCTGCAAACTGGCTTGGAATCGCATAAATGTCATTGACAGAAAGCTCATGCCCCTGCCTGTCATCCGGATAGAGAGGATTCTCACGGACTATCTTGTCCAATGTGGAATGTTCTATTTCTATGAGATTTTCTGCGATGCCGAGAACTTTCATCACAGGCGGAATATTTCCGACAACAATCAGTTTTCGAGGATTCGTGTTGTCTTTATGCCACTCATCAACTTTCCTGATGAATTTTCTTGAGTCCTCCTCGTTGAACTGGAAGTAGCTTTCTTTCCGGGCAATCTCATTCAGGACAGAAATATGCTCTTTGGATTCTTTTTCCGCCGCATGGAGTTTCTCAAAATCTTCCCTCTTGTCGCTGAAGAGAACTGACGAGTCGAATTCCACGTAGTTTCCGCCGGCTTCGTTTGCGCTGGTAGAATGGAATGCGCTTCTTGAAATGCTTCCCAAGAATTTCTCTCGTCCGAGAATCTCCACTGCTTTCTTTACGCCTGTTTTTTTACCGTTGAGCTTTATGTCGCTAAGAAGCATTGCCGTCTGAATCTGCTCAAGGTCTTCTGAAGTCTTATATCCCCAGCCTTTGAGCATTTTCATATCTTCCGAATTTAGATATTTCGGAGACTGGCTCTTTGTCATTTTCTGGAGAAACTTCTCACGCTGAAGAATTCTGTCAAATTCTTCCTTGTCAGTGATGACCTCGATTCCTGTGGACTTGAGCTTCTCTAAAACAAAATTTGTTGCTGTCTGCTCTTTTGAAAAGTCCTGCTTCTCAATTTTCGCAAAATCTTTCATGCGCTTTGTGATTTTCAGTCCGTTCTTTATATATTCCCTGAAGTCCCATTCATTCAGATTTCTTTTGTCCAAGTCGAATTCAAATTTTTTTGTTTCGTAGTTGAAATAACCTGAATCTGCATGGGCATTGAAATCGTAGTATTTATTTTCATCGAATATGATTATTCTGCTTTCTGTTGAAAGAATGTCGAACCCGGAAGACTTGATTTTCCCGATTATCTCATTCGCTTCTGAAATATTTTTCAGGCTTCCTAATTTTTTGACATTTTCAGCAGGATTGCCATTTGGACGAATTGAAGTTTCTCTTTTTGTCTCCTTGTTTGCCACGGAATATGCCGGGTTCTTTTCATTGTAGGAAAGCAGCTCGCCCTCCTGCGGAATTTCGTTGCGGAGCTTTTCTTCCAGCACCTGCTCGACTACGTGGCTGTGGGTCTCGTCATTCTTTTTCTGGTTTTCTCTTTTCCAGAGAATCTGATTCTTTATGTCCTCGTCTGTCAGGGCTTCAAGATTTTCTATATTTTTCCTTACGTCAGAATTCTGCTGCTCATCATGGTAAAGTCCGCCTTCTGCGTTTTCCGGATTATTCAATTCGTCTTTCAGCTGCTGGATTTTTTTCTGAATAGACTGCTTTTCCTGCTCGACTTCTTCCCGGGAAATTTCTGTATCTTCGTTTTGCTGAACAGAAGAATGCCTGTCCACCCACATGAAAGTAATGTCGTGAACATAGTCCATTGTTTCCGCGTCTAAAGTCCAGGCAGGAACATCACCTTGCAAAGAAAGCCCTGCTCCTTTTCCATGCTCAAGTATTGAGCTTGCGTAATAGCTTGTGACAAACTGTCCTTTCTCGCCGAATTTTTCCGTGTAATCTATGTCGTAAAATCTTACAGTCCAGTCATCGCCCATTTTTCCTGATGAAAGAGGACTGTCCGCCGGAATAATTTCAATCGCAAAATGTTCATTCACCTGGTAATAATTTTCAGCCGTATATGAAATGTTGCTTTCCGAGAGGTCAGTTTCATAATCTTCCTCAACAGGGACTTCTCTTTTGAAAACCGCATTCACATAGTCGCCGCCGCGGATTCCGTCATCGCAGACCAGATTGAAAAATTCATCGGCAAGACTTTTCGCTTTTTCAGAAGCCTCGTCGTTAGCAGATGCAATTTCATGCACAGAACTAGGAGCATAATCGGCAAGATTTATTTCTCTTTTTTGATACAGATATTTTCCGTCCTTGTTTTTGAGAGCAACTGAGTGAAGACTGTTTTCATATTTTGATTCAAGCGTGAAATCTGACTTTTTGATTTCAGAAACAATCTCATCAAGTCTTTTTGTTATTTCAAAATTCTTGTCTGCTTTTTCCGCATCGCGCTCGTCCTCTTCCTGGGAATGCTGCATTTTCTGCTCATCATTCCATTCGTACGCTTCAGCAGGATTCATCATCCGGCCGTTTTCTGCTTCAACTAAATTTTCATACTCATCTGATTTTTTGTGATAGAAATTTTCCGCAAGCTCCAGCACTTCACGGAAATTCTCGTCAGGAATTTTTGTTGTCGGGTCATTGCCGCTCAAGTCGTCAGCGTAGCCGAATCCGCCCTCGCCGTAGCTTCCGACAAAATCGCCGTTTTTTGCAGAGTAGATGTCAGCGACATTCTCATCGTCGCTGTATTCAAAGTAGAATCCGTATTTTTCTTCCGAAAGTCGGCTCACCTCCTCCGCCGAAAGTTCAGCGACTGGTTTTTCGTTGTCCATCTCAATCATTGCATATTCTTGCCCATTTTTTTCAATATGCAGTCTGCCAGTTTTTACAAGCTCTATTGCTTCTTTTGTAGGTTTCCATTCTCCATTCACTTTTTCCATGTAAGACAACTGCGGAACTTGACAAACACTTATAAGCCTCTTATCATGATAGACGTAAGGCATCTCATTGCCTTCAAGGTCGGTTTCCCGCTGTGTTATTAACAGCGACAAGTTACCGGCTTTTTTATTTTGCATTACATAATCAACAAGCTTTCCTTTTTCGATTGTTGAAAGGCTTTGGTCGTAATAACAATTTTTGCTGCTGTCAACTCCGATTACAGATTTACAAGTATAATCTTCTCCTGAAAGTTTTAAGCCTGTTCCAAAGTAAAAATATTTTTCGATGTTCGGATGCCTTTCCTTATCTTCATTTTCAACTTCCGCAATAAAAGTTGCCTTTTCAATTATTTCAGGAATATATGCAAGCGACTGTACATGCTCTTTGAAAAGATAGTGATGATTGGAAATTTCCGTTACATTGCGGTTTGAAACATTCACGAAAATGCCAGTATCATCATTCTTATATGTTCCAAGAATTGTTCTTCCAATTTCTTTTTCAAGCGATTGAAGTCCTTTTCTGTCTTCATTCTCAATAAGGCTTTCTACTGTTGAAGTAATATCATTGCCACTTAAAATAATTTTTTCGTCTTTTTCGATTGGGTCTGACTTCCGTAATTTCTCAAGTCTATTGGCTTTATTCCAATCACCAAATTTTGAAATAAATTCATCCGAATTGATATAGCTATCTTCTTCAAGCATTTCAGACTCAGGAAAATTATCATTATAAGAGAAGCTATCTGACCTTTCCTTCTGGATAAATTTTTCAACCGTCATTCCAGCCGGAACATGGAAATCAACTTCCATTCCGCGGATGTTTTTCAGCTCGTCAAGATTAAGATAGCCCCACTCTGCGTTTTCCCAGTCATCGTTAAGACACTGGAATCCGAACGCCTCGCCGTCCTTTCCGATTTCTGTAACGAATGACTGGGTTCCGCTCGGATGAAAATAGCGGAGAACAATTCTGTGCTCTTCAAGACCGTCCGTCTCATTGATTCTTGGGGCTTTCTCAACAGCAGCCGAAATTTCCTTAATCTTGTGGACAAAGAATTCACGTTCCTCGCCCTGCGCGAATTTCAATGTAGAGACATACTGAACTGCCGGTAGCACGGATTTTGCAATGGCAAGGTCTTCAGGGGAAACCGTAAGGTCGTCATCCGATTTTTCTGCGGCATGAAGAATTTCTTTCTCAGCCTGCGGTTCTTCTGCCAAAGCTTCTTTTTCCGCCGATTCGTGCAGAGTGTCCAGCATTTCAGAAGTGAGTTCTATTGTTTCTGAAGGAATTTCTGTTTCAAACTGCTTTTCAATGTATGCCTTTTCCTCCGCTTCGGTGAGAGTGTTTTCTTTTTCCCATTCAGCCTCATCATCAAGCGCAGCCTGTTCCTGTTGCATTTCAATTTCTGCTGAATTTTCTTCATTCTGGTTTTCAAGAGCAGCCTCAAGTCGTGAGATTTTTTCAAGGTCGCGCTTTCTCTCCTCTTTCAGCTCGGCAATAAGATTTTCAAGATACGCGATTCTGTCATCACTTGAAGATTTGATTTCCGCTGAACTGTTTTCAAGAGCCTGTTCCGCAAGGTGGTCAATCTGTTTCTGCGATTGGAATTTGTTGTTTTCAGGATAAAACTTTTCCGCAAATTCTTTCACAAAGTCCGCGTTTCTGTCTTTCGCTTCCTGCGTGCGCGGATACCATACGCCGCCGTATCTTGAGGTAAAGCTGTAGTCGTTCTGCTTCAGAAAATCTCTCTGTTCCTGTGCCGGCGCTTCTGAAAAACGGAGATTCTTGTTTCCGAAATCCGCATTGTCAAAAATTTCAAAATGTATGTCTGCCATGTTGTTTTCCTCTTAAAATATTTTTTGTAAAAATGATTTTTACCGCTCGATGTCTGAATGCCGACTGTAAGGTCTGTTTATGTTCGCTTCCGCTACTTTCAGCTCCTCGATTTTCTTCGCGTTCTCGAGGTTGTAGTTTTTTGCGACCGCAATCCGCTGGAATTCAGTTCCGCTTTCAAGCGCACGTGCGATTTTCCGTCCGGCTTCATAAGGCTTGTACTCGCCGCTCTCGACTTTTTTCACAAGCTCCATGCACTGCCGGTAGCAAGAATTCCTGTTCGCCTCCCTGTTGTCCTTCAGTCCGTTTCCGATAGAATTCTGCAGGCAGTGCTTGAAGTGGCAGTCAACTGCGGCTGAAAAATCAATTCCGTCAATGCTGCTGTATTTCTTCACACGCTCACGCGCCTTTGCAAAATTCTCATTGTGTCCTGGATTTTCAAGGCAGTTCGACCTGAACGATTTCAGGTTCTCCTTCTGATATGCGCTGTTCACTTCCTGCGTCCGCTCGTAGTATTTGAGTACCGCCTTGCGTGAACGCTCATCAAGAGACTCGATGTTGTACAGATACTGGTTCTTCTGCTTTGAGCCGCCTTCCGAAATGTAAAGATTCTGCTCATTGAGATGTGTCGCGCCGAAATATTTTGTCTGGCACAGAACAGGAGAGGCGTTCTTTTTCCAGTTGAGCGGCCCGGTTTCTTTTTGAATGCGGTTAAGCTCGTTTCCGTAAATCCAGACATTGGACTTGTAGCCTCTTGAAGCCGCGACCTGCTCCAGGGCAATAAGATTCTCGTCGTTTATGATTTTTCCAGTGGAAAGCTCGCGCGGAACAGAATCAGGCTCTCTGCTGAAAAACGGCAAAGTTCCATTCCTTGTGTTCTCCGCAAACGACTTATAAAGCTGGTCATAGAAAAACTGGTCTGCGCTCAGTCCGTTCGAGTCGAAATTCTTCCAGTCCGAAGCGAAATTTGTCATGGATTTACCTCTCAATGTCCGTTCTCTTGTTTTTATTTTGGTTATGAATCTGGTTTCTTAGTTTTTCGTTCTCGTCCGCAAGCTGGTGGTTCACGTCCATAAGGCGGTCAACTAGCTTCACGGCATTTTTGAAGCCCTCAAGCACACCGTTTTTGCATTCACGCTCCTTGCCGTTCACTTCGATTTTCACGCAGCCTTCAAGCAGATTCTGGCCTGAATTTTCATTTGACTTTTGCTGATTTTGTGGTGTACTATGCTCGTAGGAAGCAATGACAGCTCCCACCTGAGCGTACATATCGAGAAACTCAGGCGTGTAGCCATATTTTGCGATTCCCGCTTTTATGGATTCTGTCGCTTCCGCTTTGTTTTTCTTGTCATCAAATCCTGTAATAACAAATTTTCCTTCCCTGTCTTTATTGATGATTGCCTTTATTCCGCCTTTTTCTATCTCCCTGTTTCCGCGCGGAGTTTGTGATGCAGCTCCTTTATCAAGGCTGTCCGCAACTAAAAAACATATTGCCGTGATTTCTTTCTGAGCATCTTCCGGCTGCATTTGAACAGCCTTGTTTAAGACACGCTCCTCATAGCGGCGGTTTATGATATGCTCAAGCCCGGTTGACTTGTTTCCATGCCTAAACTGAATTTCCCCGAGCGTCTTGTTTCTCGCCGTGTAGACAGTTCCCTCGTCAAGAACAGCGGCAAGCCTTGAAAAAAGCTCAAGGCTTGCTTTCGTTTCCAAATCAGAAAGCAGCTTCTCTTTGTTATCATTTGATTTTTGTGGAGTTTGTGATATATTTACATTCGGAGAAGCGACGTATTCGACTTCTCTGATGTGGTTGACCACCGACTGCGGGAGTTTTTCTCCTGTATGCTGCTCAACCAAGAGCCTGACCTTTGCAGCTGCATATAAAAGCTGGTCAGGCTCTTTTATTTTGTTCACAATATTGTTTATATCGCGTTCATGGCTTGAAATTGAAACATTTTCACCGTCAATTGCGACAACAACTGACTGCACAGCCTTTTCCTTTTCACCAATCACAAAAGATTTTGCATAAAGATGAGCAGGTCTTTCATCACCGAATACAGTTTCTCGCATTTCGCTTACAACAATATCTGGAGATGTAAGTGTAACATGGGCTGCAAGCATAAGTTTTCGACGCTCTTTCGCATCCATTTTCTCAAACTGATTCTCGCCCATTTTTACAGATTCGATTGGAGTCTGAATTCGGTTTCGAGGAAAGAGCTTGTTGTAATTCTCACGAGTGAAATCAACTTCCTGCAAAGGAACTGCAACTTCTTTCAGCACACTTTTTAGCGTTTCATTAAATATTTCTTGCAAAATCCGCTCCTTGAAAAATAAAAAAAGTTATCCATCAGTTTCCACATGACGGAAGGCTCAATAAAAAGCCTGTAGGATTGTGGAAACTGTGGGTAACTTCGCCTGTTGCTAATAGGTCATCGATTCGCTACGGTCGATTTTCCGCTCGTCTTTTTTCTGCTGGAGAGCAAGCCCCTTTTCCTTTTCAACGGACTTCACAATCTCGTTCGCCTTTACATCAGCGTTATAGAGAAGTTCATTCAGAGACGGCACGTCCTGTATTTTTTCCTCCGGCGTCTTTGCAAGCTCGTTCTTGCATACAGCCGAAATGTTCTGCTTGAACTGCTCAGCGACTTCAGGCGAAACCTCAAGGCTTGCTCCGCTCTTGCAGGCGGCAATGTACATCGGTAGATAATTCTCTGCAGAATCAATTTTTAGGGTCTCATTCTGAAGCTTGTTCGGCTGTCGGATTTTCGCGCTTTCAACAAGGCGGTCAGGATGCTCAAGCTGCTCGGCAAAGAAATACTGCGAGTGCCGGAACTCTCCTTCCTTGTCCTTGAAATTGTAGAAAAGCCCTTTCTCGCCGGACTTAACGCGTGTTCCAGCCTTGTCGATTGAATTCTTTGTCGCGACAATGTTGCTCTCGTAGCCAGATTTCTGTCTTGTAATCTGAGCCGGAACAAGGTCTTTCGCATTCAGAATCCAGCCGTTGTTCGCGTTGTAAATGGGCTTGATTTCAATTTTTCCGTCCTTGTTCGGAAGAAGCGGAAGAGAATTGTCCTCGATTCCCTGTGAAATGAGCTTTGCGGTGTGCTTCGGAACAAGAGAACCGAACCAGTCGTTTTTTGAAGGATTTAAAGAGATGGCGTCTGACATTTTGCGCCTCCTTTTCACTATGGAATTCCAGCCGGGCTGCGCGCTAGGAGTGCCGGGCACAGCTGAACTGGGCTGGAAAACCGAAATATTCTTATTCCTGACAGGAATATTGCAAAAAAAATAAAATATTTATTCTCTTACAATAATTTCTGTATACTGCAATTTTATAAATATTTCAATACACTTTTTGTAATTTTAGAAATATTTTGGTATAATTTCCGCAATGAGATACAACATCACGGTCGATGTGCCTTACGGAAAGAAGCTGGCGTACACGCTTTACTCAAAAGGATTCCTGACAGACGTTCCCCACGTGGACGAGAATTCTGACTTTGTGCATTTCAAATATGCCGGAGGAAGTGTAATCGTGCTTTTCTACACATTTGAGCGATTCCGCCGGGCGTACATTGCTACCGGCTGGGAATCGGAAAAGGACGGCGAAGCTGTTTCTTTGCCAGGAATAGACGAGAAGATGTGCCTGATTTTTACGGCAAGAGGACGGAAAGTTGACCATCTTAAAAGATGCGTGTGGCTTCTTACTCAGGAAGACGAATACAAGGTATTCAAGTTTCCGCTTTTATTCTGGTACAGGCTCGCCTTTCTGATTCAGTTCTGCGGCGCAAAAAGAAGCGATGTGATGTATCTATACGAAAAATTCAAGAGACACGGAGGAAGAAAAAAATGAACGTAACAAAGGAAATTCTTGAGTGGCTAAAAGTGTCATCAATAGTTATCAGAAAAGACGAAGCGGACATAATGAGCTTTCTTGCAAGATTCACTTCTGAAATCTGGACGCTTACAATGCTGCAGAAGCACGGCTTTCTGCAAAACGAGCAGATTTCCGTCCAGATAAATTTTTCAGACGGAAAGAGCGAAGAATTTCTTGCGACTGTAATTGAATCTGGAGAGGATTTCTGCGATGTCAAAATTTCAGGCTCGGAGAAAAAGGCAAGGACAGCCGCGTTTATTTCAGCACTTGAGAACCTTGACGAGAAATACACAAAATATGGGCGCAGAAAAGAGGAGCGAATTGAAATCGGGAAACGCAACTCCGCAAGGTTCGGGCTTTCGTCTCCAGAGCAAACTGTCTTTGTGAACGGAATAAAAATGCAGCAGCCGTGCGCCGTTGTTGACGCGAGCATACACGGAATCTGCATAATCACGCCCTGCTCCGACCAGAGAATGAAGGACTGCGACAGCTTCAATGTCATGCTGAATTTCGTTAGTCCTGAGCAGACAATCGTTTTAAAATGCCACAAAGTCCATTCCCAGCTGAAAAAGACAGAAAGCAAAGTCTACGCAAGAATCTCATGCCAGCTGCTTGAACCGATCCATTTTGTCTGGAAAGAACGTGTCATAAAACTGCTTGAATCTGAAAAGAACTTGTAATGTCATCATGCTGAAGCCCTGAGCAGGAATCCGCGCTAGAAGGGATAGTGGAAAACGTCTCAGGTGTTTGGATTGAGAGAGAGAGGGGGGGCATCTATGCAATTCAATTTTCCCGACATTATATTTCACCAACAACTTTTTTATTTTCTAACAACACTCTTCCAAAATTTCTGTAGCAAGCAGTTTTTCAAATTTATTTAAACTATTACAGCTTGCAATTAATTCTTTTATCTCTGCCCTATTTTTCGGAATGTCATCAAAATGTGTTTCTAAAATTTCTTTTATATACCGTCCGTCTGTTTCGGACCAATCGATTGTATTCAAATCTGAAAGAACTTTTCCAAAAGATGTTTTTAACTTGTTCATAAAGTTACCTCTCATTATTTAATACATTATATAATGGTTATAGTGTCATAGAATGACACTATGATTTCTATATTCTTTCTTTTATGCTTTCAAAAACATTATGATATTTTATAATATTTCTACGAATATTACTGATATCTTCTGAAGAAAATTCCTTATCACCTTTATTGGTAATAAGAATTTCTAGTCCACTTGCATTTTGTTTTGTCTGACAATGAGCCAGCCAATTTCGATTTAATATAATTTCATCATTATAATCTTCTAAAAAATTCTTTATTTTAAGTTCTGATTTCTTCTCAAAAATATGATTCAAGGCTCTTGCTGTTGTATAAGAATCAAAGTTTTGTCCAAAAATAACTTCTGGGATTTTTTTATTCTTCCATTTGTGATAGCAATTGCTATCGCAATTAGGTATTTCCAAAAACTTCTTAATTCGTTCCTCAACTTTTCCAATTATATATTCTCGCAGCTCTTTTTCATTCTCTTCGTTACCATTGCAATAACCAACCACAAGATTTTTCATCATTACATCAAGCTCGCTTACTTCTGCCATAACCAAGCCACGAAGTTGCATTAAATCATTCAATTTTTCAACAGTGAGAGAAATCAAATCCTTCATTTTTTTAAGAAGACGTTCTTCCCGATGAGAGCCTGTTTCAAAAAAGAATGTTACTCTATCAAGTCTTCCCTCAGGAAGCTGATTTTGTCCTGAATAGAACAACACTTCTGTATTTACGCTTTTTTCTCGAATATATGAAATAAAATCATTTCCTTTTTCTTCATCAATATTATAGTCTGAAAAAATAACATCATATTTTTCTATGCCGATATAATTTTTGGCAGAAGTTAGGTCCTCACAAAAATCAATTTTCGGTTTGAAAAATAATCCTTCAATAAACTTTTTCAAAGCTTTTTCTTCTTTCTTAAATTCATCTTTATTATCATCAATCCATAAAACTTTATATGATAGACTCATAATTATACCCTCTTTGGAAAATGCAATATGAATTCAGTGCCTTTTCCTTTTTCTGATTTTACCTCGACAGTACCTAAAAAATCATCTTCCATTATTGATTTTACATGATAAAGTCCTAATCCGCCACCATCTGTTGTAGTAAAACGATAGTCAAAAATTTCTGGTAATATATTTGCGGCAATACCTTCTCCATCATCTCTATATATGAAATCAATTACATTTGCTTTTTCTAACCAATCAATATAAATATTTTTTGTTTTAAACTTATCTGAATTAGACAGTAAATTATCTATTATAATAATAATTTTTATAGCTTCAAATTTTGTCTTCCACACCACATTTGTTTTTGGTATATGAAATCTGATGTTATTATAATTAGAGATGCAGTAATTCATTAAATATTCATTTGTAAATTCAACAAAATCCTTAGTTATTTTATTAGCTTTTACATCATAATTTACCTTGCTGACTAATCCAGATATTGTTTCAATTTGCTGGTTTAGTAAAAATGCACGGTTCAAACTTTCAACAAGTCCTTCCTTATCATTGTTTTTCAAAAATTCCATTGCATCTTCAATTGCAATTCGAATTTTCTTTGATGTATGTGTAATCGTATGCTGTAATGATGCAAGTTGTTTTACATCTGAGTTTACATCAGATGCAAGGAAAAGGTTTTCTTTTTGAACCTGTTCAACTTTTTCTCCAAGCTCTTTATTTTCTTTTTCTGCTCTATCCGCTCTTGATTCGGCAAAATTTCTCTCCATTTCGGCATTATTTGCTCTTTCGACAGCAGAATTCCTCTGCGTCTCAGCTCTTTCCGCACGTTTTATAGCTTCTTCCTTTTCAGATTTAAGCTTTAAGAGTTCTTTTTTTGCTTCATCCAGAGAAAACAATAAATCACCATTTTTTGTTTCTTTGGCAATTTTTTCAAAATCATCAATAAATTGAGGTTTTATATCCGTTATATTATCCACACTTGAAAATATATTTGCTAAGTCTTTATTGTAATCAAGAACTTCGATATTTTTATCTTTTATAAGAGTTTTTATAAGCTGTATAAAATCGATTTTACTTCCAACACTTGATTTCAATAAATAATTTGTATTATCACTATCTTTATCTGCTGTTTGTAACTCTTTTCGCTTTAACTCACCTTCTTTCTGTGAATTAAAATATTCTTTACGTAAAAAAGATTCTCCCCAAAGGACACCTGCAACATAACGTTCCAAACGTCTATGTGTAACAGTAAAGAAATCAAATAATTGTTTTGCAACCTCTGTATAGATAAGACCTCCATCTCTACTGGAAACTTCCTTTAGGTCATTAACATCATCCGTCTGTACATCAACACGACCAAATAAATCTCGGGTTCCTAGAAACCTGTTAAAACCTTGTTGTGCTCTATAATCCAACCCCCAACTGTCATCACCTTCATTTCCAAATGGAAGGATTCTAAATCCATTACGAAATAAAAATATTGAACCATAATTTACAGGCTGTACACCCATAATTTTATTGAATGCTATTTTTGCAGATCTGTTCAAAAAATAGAGATGAATATCAACGTACTTTAATTTTGGATATAAAAGATTCTTTTCTCTTATTTTATAGATAGGTGTATCTCTATCACTTAAACTTGTTAATATGGTATCACCTAATAGCATTACATCAATCCTCGTTGTCTTCAAACTCAGTATCTCTGTAATACTATTCTCTATTTCTCCATTTACAATATCCTTGTCATAAAAGCCAGAATGATTTTTTTCTTCTTCGTCCGCAACTAATTGATTCTTACAAATAATTTCAATTGAAAATTTTTCTGTTTCAGAGAATGGGTTTATAAGTTTTTCAAGAGATTGTTTTAATTTTAATATTTTTTCCCTATTCCATTCACCTTCATGTAATCCTGTTATTGTTAATATTGTTCCTGTTTTTTTATTCTCAGGGAACTGAGGAATATTCTGTAAAGATTCATATTGTACAGCAACATCCATAAATTCTTCAGATTGATCTTTTTCAAAATCTGTCCAATTTATTAAAAGTTTCTCTGCTTTAGAAGATGATTCATTTTTTGTTTTTAGTTCGAGTTTTTTTCCAAGTCTGTCACAAGAAAAACGACCTATTCCCTTTGCTCCCGCATAGTGACGATTTATATTATCACGATATGATTTATGTTTATCTGATTCTGAATCTTCTGTACCGTTTTTTTTAGCTGAATATCCAAGAAATAGCCATTTATTTATTAAATCATCATAGGTCATTCCTTTTCCATTATCAGCGATAATAATACTATCTTCATTAAAAGTAATTTCAACCTTTGTTGCATATGCATCATAAGAATTCTTAACCAACTCAAAAATGGCAACATTATCATTTGTAATCAGGTCTTTACCTATCAAGTCTTTTAATGCTGAACTTATTCTAAACTTTTTTTTATCCATTCAACACCTCCATCAATGCTCGTCCAATCTGTTCTGCAAAAAGCGGGGGAACAGCATTTCCTACTTGAGTATATCGAGGTACTTCCATTTTTCTACGTTTGCCACCAGAGGTGTATTTTCCTTTGAATTCATACCAATCAGGAAAGCTCTGAATTCTAGCGTGTTCCCTAACGGTGAGAATTCGCGATTCTTCATAATGAACAAGTTCATCTGGAATTGAAGTTATTGTTGGAGACTGCGAATTTGCGTCGAGAACAGTTACACCACGTCTTTTAAGGTTTTCTACAATTCCATCTTTTGGAGTTATTCGTTTTCCACGAGGTGCATTCTGCAATAAATCATTATGGAGCTGAACAATTGAGTCCGTATGGTTTACAAAACGATGACTGTCTACAGCCCCATTATGATTTTCCATGCCATTTCGCATTAAACGCTGATATCCAGATTCGGCATTTCCGTATAACCCGGCCTGAAAACTTTTTGTATCAGGGGACTGGCAGGTTCCATGAGATTTTTCCAAGTCACTTATTGCATCACGAATTGAAGTGGAAGTTTCTATTCCTTTTTCATGACAAAATGACTGTTTATTCTGCTCCAACCGAGTAAAAACATCTGATGGATTGTGATTTTTCATTGCAATAAGAATAAACCTGTGCCTTTTTTGTGGAACTCCGTATTCAGAAACATCTATGATTCTTGATTCAGTTTTGTATCCTAAATCTTCAAGTTTCTCGATTACCCAAGACGAATACTTCTTAATACAACCTTGTTTACCCTTAAAATTAACAGTAAATCCGTGTACATTTTCAAAAATGAGAGCTTCCGGTTGAACTAAATCGATAAACTTTATATATGATTTTACAAGTTTGTTACGGATATCTTTAGTATCGCGCTTTCCGGCTAAAGAAAAGCCCTGACAAGGTGGACCTCCTGCAACTAAATCAATGTGTCCACGCAAAGCCTTTAATTGTTCCTGATTTTTTTCAAGAATTTTATTTATATCGTGTTCTTTTACATCCAACCAATCTGGCCAATCAAAATGATGTTTATTATCTATAAGATTATATTTTAGAGTGGAAAATGCATCTTTGTTTTTTTCAATAGCGAAAAGTCCGTGCAATCCGGCATTATACAAGCCGACAGACAATCCGCCACAGCCAGCAAAAATGTCTATATATGCCATGATTTTCCTCCGCAGAAGAAGTCAATTGCACGCAAAGTATAATCCTCCAAAAATATACATATTATAGCACAAAATATAATTTTCTGCATAGAATTAATAGCGTTCACCCAGAGCTTACACATGAGAAAATTTTATCACATTTGAATTCCTATGTAAATTTCTTTTCATACGTAAGCCCTGTTGAATCCGAAAAGAACTTGTAAGTCAAGCCGTTTTTGCAATATATTGTAACTGA
>ERZ808252.1539-NODE-1539-length-16452-cov-10.984143_pt1 | contig 16452 bp, 11 predicted proteins | sample MGYA00521242_ERZ808252 | MGnify/ENA primary metagenome ERZ808252 (study PRJEB31516, sample SAMN03275581) | gut metagenome | biome: mammalia-associated habitat; material: feces | host: Papio cynocephalus | place: Kenya | collected 2012-08-07 ...
AAGCGCAGGATGCTGCAGGTCTGCGGGGTCACGCGGGCGGAGTCGTCGATGCGGTGGCCGAGGAGAGCGAGGACGTGGCGGGAGGCATTCGTGGGCGTGACGTGTTGCGGAATTATTGACGGGCGGGATGATGTTTCCGGTTCATCTGCCTGGCTTTCAATGAATATGGCAGAGCGCTTCTGAGGAAGGCTGAACTTGAGGTCAGTGAAGAGGTCGCTGACTTTCTTGCGGCCGCGACAGCCGAGAGGATGCATCCAGTCGCCGTCCTGCCATGTGCGGAGCTTCAGCGGGAAACGGACTTTGTCGGCATCGATGATGGTCACGCCTACGGGCTGCCGTGGGTTGAAATCGTCCGGATGGTCAAGGAGTTCAACCTTGATGAAGTTGCCATTGAAACTATATTCTCCGGGAGCTGTTACTTCAAGTTCTTTATAACCGCCGCTCCTGAGTACCCTGCCCTCCTCGGGACGGCGACCGGGAGCACACTCGTTTTCAGAGCCGTAATTCGCGCCCGAAAAGTCACTGTTCGTGGCAGGCAATTTCAATGGACTTACTATCAGAGATGTACTCGTCATCACGAGACTGTGTGTCGGGCTATAGAAAGTTTTTCCGCTGACCGTGCGGTCTGATTCAAGAAGATCCTCGACCTGGCCGATGACGGAGCTGTTGAAAGAATACTTTTCAAGATAGAGGAAGAGCGCATATCTCCAGCCCTTGCTCCGTGACACTATCTTGTCAAGCAGAGCGGCGTCCGGAGAGTAGTCATCACCCTGCCCCGAAACAGCCGACGGAAAGTCCCCGTCGGAAAGTCCGCCCGTGCATGCAGGACCGCCACCACTGAAATAATCACCCACAATAGCCTGTGCTTCAGAGAAATGTCGCATGTCGCGGTTCAGCGTCTTCACGACCGAAGGGTTGAGCCGTTCAAGAAGCGGGATTATCTCGTTTCTGATGAGGTTACGCTTGTATTCGGTGTCTCTGTTCGTGCGGTCCTCGCGCCATGAGAGCCCATGCTTGTGGGCGTATCCCTCAATCTGATCGCGAGTCATTCCGAGCAGCGGGCGCCAGATATTCAGCGTTTCAGGAAAGTCTGCCACCATACATCCGAGAGCCGCGGCAAGTTCCTCACCAGCCTCCACGTTCTGCACAGACGCTGTCTGCATCCCGCAGATTCCCCGAAGTCCCGTTCCTCGCACAAGGTTCAGCAGAAGCGTTTCGGCATTATCGTTGGCATTGTGCGCAATCGCCACAGCCTCATATCCATATTCCTTGCATAGCTTGGCAAACCACCCATAGCGCAGTTCCCTCGCAGCCATCTCAATGCTCGCCTTTTGCGAACGCGCGTAGCCAAGCGTGTCAAAATCAATATGATGAAATTTCACCCCTCTCTTCTCGCACCAGTCTCGCACAAACTCGGCATCCCCATCGCTGTCCTCGCCACGAAGATGAAAATTGCAATGCGCCACGGCAAAGTCCACGCGACCCTGCTGGCGCAGCATATCGGCCAAAGTCATCGAGTCCACTCCCCCGCTCACACCCACAATTACCCGCGACGAATACTGACAAACTATTTTTTTACTATTCGACCCCATATCCCAACAAAAAAGATGTCATCCGCGAAGATAACATCTTTTATTCAATTCATCACAGCGCAACGCTGCAGATCGCCTCTTATTTGGATTTTGACGCGATGGTGTACGTAAATCCGAATGAGATAGACTCAGCGAACTGCAATCCCCGCTTCACCATAACTTGCTCCCCAGTAACGGAATCAATCACCTCTTTGCCGTTCTCCTCCTTCACCTTGAACACATTGGTATCATAGATCATATTGGTCGTGATGGTGAGGGCAAAATACTTGGCGAGCTTCCAATCAAACTTATTGTCCCAGTTAAAACGTATGTTCGGGTTGTACTTGCCGTTATCCTTCTTGCTCAGGTAGTCGGTGAAAAGGACAATCTGTGAGGTGTACTTGAAATTGTCGTTGATGTTCACCTTAAAGTCCGTCTTGAGCTGGGCACCGAACTGGAAGAGAGCCGGCTTGTAGGCCGAGCCATTGTCCAGGGATGCCTTATAGTTGTCGTATGCGGTCTTATCCTCTCCTTCGAGAGTTGCAGGATCAACACCAGCGAAACGAGATTCCAAAGCCTCGGACTCTTTAGATAGCTTCATACCATAGGACTTACGGAACTGACTATCAGTCACGATTGTAAAACCTCCGGTGAGAGGAGCGAAGCTGATTGATACCCATTTTGCCGGATTCCAGTCAAGACCAAGCGCCAGCGTGGTGTAAGCCGGAGAAAGGAATCCAGATTTGGCGACACGGGCATCCTGCCAAAGCTTCTTCTGATCCTTGCGGCTGAGCTGGTCAAGCTTCATAAGATTGCCATCGGCATCCTTAAAAGTGTCCGGAACCGCAGGTGTCTTGTAGTCATATCCCTTGGCGAACTGGCTCTTGAAGTCGAAGTTCGCGGAAGCGTAGAGCTGTTCATGGATGCGGTGCCCCCACTTGCTCTCAAGATAGATTCGGTCGTTGCTCTTCTGGAAAAGCGGTTTTGACGATGCGTAGAGCAGTCCGAACTCCATCTGGAGACGGTTGTTCCAGAACATCTTGTCCTTCGCCCAGTTGGCATTGCCGTCGGCATAACCCTTAAGAGTAAAGGTATTGTCTCCACCGGCAGCCCAGTTGGTAAGGCTCGTCTGACCCACGTTTATCTGGGTCGTGAGCGAATTTGTCCAATAGTTCGGCTTTTTCGGCTCAGATTTCTGAACCGGAGCCGAAGCGAATGCCGCAGCAGCCTCCTGAGCGGCCTTCTGCACATCATCCTGAGCTGAAGCAGCCACAGCCGCGCACGCCATCATCACGATGGCAACAAATGTCTTCTTCATTATCAACACACTTAATATATTATACCCTAATAGGCGATGGAGAATATCACCCTGCGGTGCGAAGGTTTGCCGGTGTAGATGCACTTGCCCTCCTCCTCACAGACATAACTATCAATCGGGATGCAGCGGATGGTAGCCTTGGTCTCCTCCTTGATGCGTTCCTCGGTCTCGGTCGTGCCATCCCAGTGGCAGAGCAGGAATCCGCCCTTCTTGATTTCCTCCTTGAATTCATCCCAAGTGTCTACCTTGCGGACGTTCGCGTCACGGAACTCGAGAGCCTTCTTGTACATATTCTCCTGGATGTCCTTCAACAGCTGCTCTATGTGTTCAGCCACGCCCTCCTGCGAAATCGAGGTCTTCTCCAAGGTGTCTCTACGGGCAATCTCAAGGGTGCCGGCGGCAAGATCACGCGGCCCCATGGCAATACGCACCGGAACTCCCTTCAGTTCCCACTCCGCGAACTTGAAGCCAGGACGCAGAGTGTCGCGGTCGTCAATCTTCACACTCACACCGCCCTTCTCTAGTTCAGTCTTAATCTGAGACATCCTCTCCACAATGGCAGAATGCTCCTCGTCAGTTTTGTAAATCGGCACCATCACGACCTGAATCGGGGCGAGCTCCGGTGGAAGAACAAGCCCGTTGTCATCGCCATGAGCCATGATGAGCGCGCCCATCAGACGGGTTGAAACGCCCCACGAGGTGGCCCACACATACTCCTGCTTGCCCTCCTTGTTGGTAAACTGCACATCAAAAGCCTTGGCGAAATTCTGTCCGAGGAAGTGCGACGTCCCCGCCTGGAGAGCCTTTCCATCCTGCATCATCGCCTCAATTGTCAGTGTATCAAGAGCTCCGGCAAATCTTTCATTAGGAGACTTGTGCCCCACAACAACTGGCATGGCCATAGTATTACGTGCAAAATCGGCATAAACCCCGACCATCTTCCTTGCCTCCTGTTCAGCCTCCTCGCGTGTGGCGTGCGCGGTGTGCCCCTCCTGCCAGAGAAATTCGGCCGTACGGAGGAAAAGTCGCGTCCTCATCTCCCAGCGCACGACATTCGCCCACTGGTTGCAGAGTATAGGAAGGTCGCGCCACGAAGTGACCCAGCCCTTATATGTGTTCCAAATGATTGTCTCCGAAGTCGGGCGCACTATGAGTTCCTCCTCAAGTTTCGCGGAAGGGTCAACTACCACACCGTTCCCGTTCGGATCATTCATAAGACGGTGATGCGTCACCACAGCACACTCTTTCGCGAAGCCCTCCACATGCTCGGCCTCCCGGCTGAAGAAAGACTTAGGAATAAAAAGCGGGAAATAGGCGTTCTGATGTCCCGTATCCTTGAACATCTTGTCCAGAACATGTTGCATCTTTTCCCAGATTGCATATCCGTAAGGCTTGATGACCATACAGCCCCTGACAGCGGAACGCTCCGCCAGATCAGCCTTTACCACGAGGTCGTCATACCATTGGGAGTAATTCTCCGACCTTTTTGTAACTTCCTTTGCCATATTGATTTATATTATTATCGTTTTTTTGCAGCATCCCCGCCCGAATCCGCATCTTTCTGACAGATTTACATCCATTGTCTGGCAGGTATACTCTTTGCAGTCAGCATCCGGTTGCCGTATTCCCGATAAGAGAATTCGGCGCGAAGTTAAGAAAAATATATGAATTTATGACAAAACGGCTTTATATATCAGGAGTGTCGGGAATCGTGGCGCTGGCGATATGCAGCGTCATGATGTCTTCCTGTGGAACTACGGCACAAACCGCTAGCCAATATGACGGCATATACTACACGGCACCGGAAAAGGTATCCGCGACAGAGCTCGCCAAGAACAAGGAGGAGACTGACGCGCTCGCCGAGCTGACAAAGACGACGATGCTTGACGCACGTGACAGCACTGCGACCGCACAGACAACGGCCTCACAGGCACCGAAGACGCTCACACTCAACTTGGAGAATGCGGAAGTCACCACAGTCTACGTGGATCCGTTCATGGGCTTCGGTTATAGTTACGCATGGGCACCATATCGATATGGCTGGGGGATATACAGCCCCGCCTATTATGCAGGATGGTATGACCCGTGGTTCTATGGCGGAAGGTTCTATGATCCTTGGGTTTATGATGCTTATTGGTATGGCGGCGCATATTGGGCAGGATGGTATGATCCGTGGTACGGGCCATGGAGAGATCCTTGGTACTACGGCAATTTTTGGCATCATCCCCACCATTATGGATTCCATGACCCGTTCTTCGATGGTCCGGGCTACGGACATCGTGGAGAGCCGGTGCATTTCGGTTCAAGAGATAACAGAAGCGGCGGAATATCAACAAGATACGCAACCAGTCCTTCTACACGAAGTTCATCGGCAGTCCGCAGTTCAGCGCCAACCCGCAGGGCTACGGCAGGCACTGGTTCAATCAGTAGCGTCAGACGCAGTTCACGCCCAGCAGTGTCACGCGCAGTTTCAGCCTCACGTTCTTCCGTGTCACGTTCTTCGGCATCGCGGCCGGCATCAGCTGTGCGCACGACATCCGCGTCGCGCCCTTCTTCTTCATCGGTTCGCAACAGCAGAACTGTGAGAACGTCAGTGAGGAATACAACCTATAGCAGACCATCTTCAGGAAGCAGTTATAGGAATAGTTCTTCAGGTTATGACAGCAATTCTTCCTCAAGAGGCTCAAGCAGCAGCTATTCCGGAAGCCGCAGCAACTCAAACCGGAGCAGTTATCGCTCATCGGATTCCGGCTATCGTAGTTCCGGATCATCCTTCAGCGGAAGCCGTTCATCATCCGGATATTCAGGAAGCCGCAGTTCAAGCAGCAGCCGATCTTCTAGGAGATAATTCTGCCGGTAGATAGTTATTTTAAAACAGTCAGAAGTATATGAAAAAGATTATATTGACATTCGCAGTTCTTGCATTCGGGTTGTCGGCAACGGCACAGAACTATACGGACGGACTTCGGTTCAGCGAAAACGAATATGAGGGAACGGCAAGGACCATAGCCATGGGAAACGCCTTCACTGCCCTAGGCGGAGATATGGGTTCGCTCGGAATCAACCCGGCAGGCTCGGCTGTGGCAAGGCACTCGCAGTTCACGGTCAGTCCGGGAATGAACATATCCATAGCACGGGTTCAGGGCGAAGTCCTCAACGACGGTTCGGTCGGCTTCGGGACAAGGCTCCAGAACGACAACACGACGTTCAGCATGCCTAACCTCGGCGGAATGATAAACTTCAACACCGGAAGGTCACGCGGACTGAAGAATTGGTCCATGGGATTCGTGGTGAACAACACCCGCAGCTACAACGAGGACATCATTGCACGCGGTCTCAACACGAGGACTTCCGCTTTCGGAGAGATGGCGGCAAGGGCGCAGTACGAATATGGCTACAAGCCAAGCGACTTCAGCGTGGACAACGTTTATGACAACATCTACGCTGGAGACTACGACCTGGTCAGCGCATTCCGTGCGGGAGCGATTGCCGGAACCACTTTCACAAACGGAACGAATACAGAGAACGCATTCGTCGGAGTGACGGAAAACAGCTCCGTTGACGGAAGAATCGGCATCGGGGAGCATGGTCTGAACCAGCATTTCGGACAGACGATTTCCGGAGCCAAGTCAGATTTCGTCTACAACCTTGCTTTCAACGTCTCTGACGTGTTCTTCTTCGGAGCCAACATCGGAGTCACGACCATAAATTACAATTCCAACGAGTTCCTCAGGGAAGACGCCGTTGACATAGACGATGTGAAGATCGATTTCGGAGAGAGCGGCTCCACATATTTTTCCTCCGCAAAAAAGACATACAGCTACAAGGCTGACGGAACCGGAGTCTACGGAAAGTTCGGGTTCATACTTACCCCATGGAAAGGTCTCAGGCTCGGAGCCGCCATACAGACCCCGACGTCATACACGATAAGGGAAAGGATCGGCTATTCCTGCGAGGCAAAGTTCGAGGACTCGAAGTTCAACGGCAGCGACTCCGCTCCTGTCAGCAAATATGAGTACGACTTCAAGGCTCCGCTCCGTGCCAATTTCGGTGTGGCATACACATTAGGAAAGTTCGGGATCGTCAGCGCCGACTACGAACTCAGCGACTACAGGAAGATGTATTTCAGCGTTCCGGACACATCCGACAACAGTGAGTTTGACGATGCGAACAACGAAATATATGACCTCTGCGGCGTGCAGCATTATCTCCGTCTCGGAGCGGAGGTGAAACCTGCGGACTGGTTCTCAGTACGCGCGGGCTACACCCTGAAGACGACCGGACAGACCTACGAATATGACGGGGACAGCCTCGTTAAGGCGCCTGCACAGAACATTCAGACGGCATCCTTCGGATTCGGGTTCAGCAGCGGCGCCTTCTTCGCAGACTTTGCAGCCGTGGGCTATTTCTATTCGACACAGTACATCATGCCTTACGGCAACTACGACTATACGGATGACACCCACCGCAGCCTCACGACCGAATCTCCGATAATCCGCTATCGTCGGAATCTTGTCAAGGTAGTGGCAACGTTAGGAGTACGGTTTTAGAACCACTGCCATTTTCGCGCGAAATGAAATGAAGCGAGAAATCTGAATGCTTTTATCAGCACAAAGAGATTTCTCGCTTTTCATTATATATAAGAGTGGGGCTTCCCCTGTCTTAAGAAAACGACTTTTATCTTTTACAAGGTTCTCTTGACTTCAACAACCTGATAGGCTTCGACAATGTCACCGACCTTGATGTCGTTGTAGTTCAAGATGTTCAGACCGCAGTCCTGACCCGAAACAACCTCCTTGACATCGTCCTTGAACCTCTTGAGGGAGCCGAGTTCACCGGTGTAGACCACAATGCCGTCACGGATGACGCGAATCTTGGACGTGCGCTGAAGCTTGCCCTCGCGGACAATGGCGCCAGCGATGGTTCCGACCTTGGAAATCTTGAATGTCTCAAGAACCTCGGCAGTAGCGGTGATCTCCTCCTTCTCCTCTGGGGCAAGCATACCCTCGATACCGTCCTTGACCTCGTTGATGGCATCGTAGATGACTGAGTAGAGACGGATTTCGATTTCCTCCTTCTCGGCAAGCTTGCGGGCACCGGTCGAAGGACGTACCTGGAAGCCGATGATGACGGCATCCGAAGCGGCGGCAAGAAGGACATCGGACTCAGAGATGGCACCAACGGCCTTGTGAATCACGTTCACACGAACTTCATCCGTAGAAAGCTTGATGAGAGAGTCTGAAAGAGCCTCCACTGAACCATCCACGTCACCCTTGACGATGATATTGAGTTCCTTGAAGTTGCCGATTGCGATCCGGCGGCCGATTTCCTCAAGGGTCATGTGCTTCTGGGTCTTTATGCCCTGGATGCGGATGAGCTGCTCGCGCTTGTTGGCTATTTCCTTCGCCTCACGCTCGTCGGCCATAACGTTGAAGGTCTCGCCGGCAGTCGGAGCGCCGTTGAGTCCGAGGACTGAAACCGGAGTGGAAGGTCCGGCCTCGTCGACTTTCTGACCGCGCTCGTTGAACATTGCCTTCACACGGCCGGTGTAGCAGCCCGAAAGCATCACGTCGCCAACGTGCATAGTGCCGTTTTGGACGAGGACAGTGGCAAGATAGCCGCGGCCCTTGTCAAGGGAGGACTCGATGACGGCACCGGTCGCCCTGCGGTTAGGGTTGGCCTTAAGGTCGAGCATATCGGCCTCAAGAAGCACCTTGTCAAGGAGCAGGTCCACGTTGGTGCCCTTCTTCGCCGAGATTTCCTGGCATTGGTACTTGCCGCCCCAGTCCTCCACGAGTATGTTCATGTTGGAGAGCTGCTCGCGGATCTTGTCCGGATTAGCTCCCGGCTTGTCTATCTTATTGATTGCAAATACCATAGGTACACCAGCAGCCTGCGCATGGCTGATTGCCTCGACTGTCTGCGGCATTATCGCGTCATCGGCGGCGATGATGATAATGGCAAGGTCTGTCATCTTCGCACCACGGGCACGCATCGCCGTGAAGGCTTCGTGTCCAGGGGTATCTAGGAAAGTGATGCGGCGGCCGTTCGGGAGCTTCACGTTGTAGGCACCGATGTGCTGGGTGATTCCTCCGGCCTCACCGGCAATCACGTTGGCCTTTCGAATGTAGTCAAGCAGTGATGTCTTGCCATGGTCGACGTGACCCATCACCGTGATGACCGGCGGTCTTGGCACCAGATCCTCAGGCTTGTCAACCTCCTCCTCTGAATTTATCTCTTCAGTAAGATTTGCCGTCACGAATTCGACCTCATAGCCGAACTCCTCGGCAACAAGCACGAGGGTCTCGGCATCGAGGCGCTGGTTGATAGATACCATCAGTCCCAAGCTCATGCAGGCCGCGATGACCTTGGTCACGGGAGTGTTGTTCATGAGGGTCGCAAGGTCGTTGACCGTCACGAACTCCGTGACCTTCAGAACCTTCTTGTCGAGTTCCTGCTGCTGCATCTCCTCCTGGAGTCTGTCAGCCGCGGCCTCCCTCTTCTCCTTTCTGTGCTTTGCACCGAAGTTGTTCTTGCCTTTGCCCTCGTTCATGCGGGCGTAGGTTTCCTTAATCTGCTTCTGGATTTCCTTCTGCATTTCCTCGGTCTCGGCCTCAGTCATTGCAGGCTTGAACCTGTCCTTTCCACGGTTGCGTCCCTTTCCGCCTCCATTTCCGCTGTTATTGTCGTTCCGGCGGCCATCCTTTCCGAATCCGCCGTTCTTGCCGCCACCATTTCCGCCCTTTGCTGGGTTGTTGGAAGCATTTATCTTCGTAACATCGACCTTTTGGCTCTGACCCGGCCTAATTCTTTCTCTCTTGCCCTTCTTCTTCGGAGCCTCGAACTTACTAAGGTCAACCTTGCCCATCACCTTCGGCCCAGCAAGTCTCTCGACCTCAATCACTGCCTCACGCGGCTCCTTTCTGACCGGCTGCCCATCAACAGGCCTTACAGGCTCGGCCGCCGGGGATTCTGCGACCGTCCCCTGTTTCTCCGGTGCGGCAAGTTCCGCAGGCATTGCCTCATCATCAGGCTTATTCTTCCCTATGCTGTCAAGATCAATCTTGTCTATAATCTTCGGGCCGAAACTTTCCTTTTCAGGGCTCCACAGCTCTTCCGGTTTCTCTGGAGCGGCAGGCTTCACTTCCTTCACAGGAGCCGCTGCCACAGCCGGTTCATCAACATGCTCTTCACCGGCAGCATCAGCAGGAACGGTCTCCGGTGCCGGACTTTCTTCAACAGCCGGTTCGGACTTTCCCTCAACGTCGGGTGTCTCGACAGGCTTTGCCACAACAGCGGGCTTCTCCGGAGCAGCCACAATGGAAGTTGTCTTAATGATAACCTCCTTCTCTGACTCTTCATCCTCCGAAGCCGGCTTCTTCTTTGAAACGTCTATCATCTCCTTGAGCTTGGTTGCAACCTTCTCGGAATCCTGCTTTGCAGCGAGGTCTCCGCCGAACTTTGCCTCCACAGCCGGCATGAAGTCATCCGAAATCTTGGCGTTCGGATCGCTTGAAGTGATGTTTGCCCCTTTCCCGTTCAGGAAGTCGATGAGCGTGCCCAACCCGATGTTGAACTGTCTTGCTATTTTGCTTAATCTGATTTCTGCCATATAATCCCCTAATAGTTAATTCTTTCCATTCACTTGCGCCCGAATGCGGGCACGCCCTTGAAAACGCCTAGAATAGGCTACGCGGCCTACTCGAACTCGGCTTTCAGGATGCGGCGGACGTCCTCGACAGTCTCATCATCAAGGTCTGCCCGCCTTGCAAGATCTTCAGGGTCGATTGCGAGTACGCTCTTGGCTGTGTCACAACCGATTGACTTGAGTTTATCAATGACCCAACGATCAATCTCGTTGTCGAACTCGTCAAGCAGCACATCCTCTTCCTCCCCTTCTTCCAACTCGGTCTTCGGAGCCTCTCTCCAGACCTCAATCTCTTTGCCTACAAGCATACTGGCAAGACGGATATTCACACCCCCGCGACCAATACCCTTGGTGACCTCCTCAGGAAGCATATAGACCTTGATTTTCCCGTCCTCGCCATTGACGATTGAAGAAATCTTCGCTGGGGCAAGCGCACGGGAAATGAGAAGCTGAGTGTTGGAAGTCCATTGTATAACATCGATATTCTCGTTCCTAAGCTCGCGAACAATCCCGATGATGCGGGAGCCCTTCACGCCGATGCAGGCTCCGATCGGGTCAATCCTGTCGTCATAAGACTCGACCGCCACCTTTGCCCTCTGTCCTGGGATGCGCACAACCTTCTTGATAGTAATCAGGCCATCGTAAATCTCAGGAACCTCCGCCTCAAAAAGCTTTGCAAGGAACTCGTCTGAAACGCGCGAGAGCGTGATTATCGGGGTGGTGTTCCTCATTTCAACGGATTTGATGATGGCCTTCACGGAGTCCCCTTTTTTGAAGTGCTCGCCCGGAATCTGCTCCATCTTCGGGAGTTTCAGTTCATTACCATCATCATCAAGCAGGATGACCTCCTTTGCCCAGGTCTGGTGAACCTCACCGGAGAAGAGCTGGCCGACCATATCCTTATACTTATTATAGAGGTTGGCCTTCTCCAAGTCCATAATCCTGCCCTGAAGATTCTGCCTGATGTTAAGGATTCCCCTACGACCGAAGTCCTTCATCTCGATTTTCTTCGCAAATGTCTCTCCGATCTCATAATCATCGCCATTGGCATTCACCTCCTCCAGCGAAATCTGCTTATTCGGATCCTCAACATTCTCCACAACTTCACGGTTCCAATAAATCTCGCAGTCACCCTTGTCGATGTTAATGATAACGTCGAAATTATCGGCATCGCCATAAATCTTGGCAAGCTGAGTCCTGAAAACATCCTCAAGTACGCCCATCATCGTTGGACGGTCAATGTTCTTCTGATTCTTGAATTCCGCGAAAGCGTCCTTCAGTTCGATTTTCTCTTCCATATTATTTATATTTTCTTGCTATTTAAAGTCAATATGCGGACGGACGTAATTGACATCGTCTAGCGCAAACGTGTCGCAATGCTCCACAAGTTCCTTTTTTTTCTTTCCCGCCACAACCTCGCGCGCAGAATATTTCAGAGTCACGGAGTCGCCATCCGCAGCGACTAGTTCCGCCACAAATTTCCTTCCACCTTTCAATGCGACCTCTACCGATGTTCCCACGGCCTTCAGATATTGCTTGAGCACCTTGAAGGGCTGGTCAAGCCCAGCTGAAGTCACGGTCAGCGAATAATCCCCATCAGCCCTGTCGAAGCATTCCTCAAACTTACGGCTGATTTCCACGCAGTCATCTAGGACGATGTTCGAGTCTTCGGACTCGATGACAATTTCCACATCATTATCCTTCGAAACATTTATTTCCACAATGAAGCACCCCCGTGCAACAATGGCATCGCCCACCGCATCTATGATTTCCGAAATGTTCATTTCAACAAACTTTAACGAGTTCGGAGCATGAAAAAAGGGAACTCAACGTCCCCTTTCTCTCTCACGGCGGCAAAGGTAGAAAAAATGTATTACCTTTGCAAACAATTTTTGGAAAATAGGTAAATTATCGACAAACACGACTCTGCTTATGGAATTGACTGCAGGACAGATAGCCGAAATATTGGGTGGCGAGGTCGACGGAGACAAAGAGGCAAAAGTCACGACCTTCGCGAGAATCGAAAGTGGGAAGCCGGGAGCGATATCATTTTATGCTAATCCCAAATACGAAGAATATGTCTACACGAGCAAGGCATCGATAATCATAGCAAACAAGTCATTCAAATCGAAGAAACCGGTCACTGCGACGCTCGTGAGGGTCGATGACGCCTATTCGGCGGTGGCCCTGCTTCTCGAATACGTCACGGCCGAGAAGAAGAAATATTTCCGTCATCGCGGAAGACATTGCAGCGTTGCATTTTCGTCGAAGATAGGCAGGAAGGTCTACATCGGCGATTTCGCATACATCGGAAAGAAAGCGAAGGTCGGCGATTACACGAAAGTGTACGAGCAGGTGTACATCGGTGACGGAGCGAGCGTGGGAAAGAACTGCACTCTCTATCCGGGCGTGAAGATTTATCCGGGGATGGTCATTGGCGACAACGTGATTATCCACGCCAACGCCGTCATCGGAGCGGACGGGTTCGGATTTGCGCCGCTTGAGGACGGGACATACAGAAAAATCGAGCATACTGGGAACGTAATCATCGAGGACGATGTCGAAATAGGGGCGAACACCTGCGTGGACAAGTCACAGATGGGTTCCACCATCATACACAAGGGAGTGAAGATCGACAACCTCTGTCAGATTGCGCACAATGTGGAGGTGGGGGCGAACACGGTGATGAGCGCAATGGTGGGCATCGCAGGTTCGACTAAGGTCGGTGAACACTGCATCTTCGCCGGACAGGCGGGAATAGCCAACGGGCTGAAAGTTCCAGCGCACACGACGCTCGGGGCACAGACGGGGCTCATCACCAACATCAAGAAAGAGGGCGAGGTATACCTCGGGACTCCGGCCATTCCACATAAGGAATTCCTGCGCAGTTATGCCATCTTCAGAAGAAACGGAAAGGGTGACAAATAGGAGCGGATTGTCGGGAACGCAAGGCAGTTATAAAAAATTTGCTTACCTTTGCGCCCCGAATTATTTTTGAGAATCACTTTGTGTCTGGCTCATGAGGAGCTGGCAGAGTAAAGAATGGTATTATATAAAGCCGGTGCGGAAAGAGTTGAGCCGGCAAAGAGAATTGACATGACAGGGAAAAGACAGAATACGCTCAGGAAAGAATATAATTTTCATGGAAAGGGACTGCACAGCGGAAAGCCGGTGACGATGACGCTCAAACCCGCTCCTGCCGACACGGGAATCCGTTTTGTGAGGACGGACATCGGTCCGGATGCCACGGTTGACGCGCTCGCGGAGAACGTCTCATCGACGGCACGCAGCACCACAATCTCATCAGGAGAGGCTACCGTAGGAACAATCGAGCACCTTCTTTCGGCGCTGACAGGGCTGGGAGTTGACAACGTTCTGATTGAGATTGACAGCGCTGAGGTCCCGATTCTTGATGGGAGCGCAAAGCCGTATGTCGATGCCATCGCACCTGACGGGCTTGCGGAGCAGGACGCGCCAAGACGCTATATCGTTGTGAAAGAGACTATTGAATACAAGAATCCTGAAACGGGAGCGTTCCTCAAGATTGAGCCCGCCGACACTTTCAGCTACGACATCACCATAGACTTCAACTCGAAGGTCCTCGGGGTTCAGAGCGCGAGGTTCGATGCCGGCACAGACTACATCCGCGAAATCAGCGCCTGCCGCACGTTCTGCTTCTTCCATGAGGTCGAGTATCTGCTTGCGAACAACCTCATTAAGGGCGGCGACGTGGACAACGCGCTCGTGATTGTGGAGCATCCAATTACGGTGGAGCAGCTCAAGAACGTCTGCAGCCACATCGGCAAGCCAGAACTTAAGGTGAAGAACGGCTATCTCAACGAGTCGCTGCATTTTGACAATGAGTGTGCAAGGCACAAGTTGTTGGATCTCATCGGCGACCTGCGACTTACGGGAGGCTTCCTGCAGGCGAAGGTGACGGCCTACAAGTCGGGACATACCATCAACACTGCCGTAGCTAAACTTGTAAGAGAAAAAGTAAAATAGACAGAAAAATATGAGTACAACAATCCATCCGCTTGCGTGCGTTCACCCGAACGCAAAAATCGGTGAGAACGTCGAAATCGGGCCTTACGCATATATTGACGAGTTCGTGGAGATCGGCGACGGGTGCAAGATTCTTCCGCACGCCACGATTTTCAACTATGTGAAGATGGGAAAGAACTGCAGCGTGTTCCCGGGAGCCGTTGTGGGTGCAATCCCGCAGGATCTGAAGTTTGACGGCGAGGTGACCTACGTCGAGCTCGGCGACAACGTGACGGTACGTGAGTGCGCCACCATCAACCGCGGAACGAAGGCCAGTGGCAAGGGCGTGACTAAAGTCGGAAGCAACACCCTCCTGATGTCATACACCCACGTTGCCCACGACTGCACGGTCGGAGAGCATTGCATCCTCGTAAGTTATGTCGGAATCGCGGGAGAGACCGACGTCGATGATTGGGCAATCCTCGGGGGCAGCACCGTGGCACACCAGTTCTCAAAAATTGGAAAGCACGCGATGGTCGGCGGCGGCTCGAAAATCAACAAGGACATCCCGCCGTATGTTCTCTGCGGACGCGACCCGCTCACCTACGCCGGAGTGAACCTCGTGGGGCTGCGCAGACGCGGGTTCACATCCGAGCAGATCCGCAACATCAAGGACATGTACGACGTGATCTACAACTCGGGGATGAACGTAAGTGATGCGCTTGACAAGATTGAAATCGGATTTCCGGACAGCGAGGAGAAGACTACGATACTCACGTTCATACGCAATTCCAGCCGCGGCATCATCAAGGGGCCGTCCGTAGCCAAGACCGGCGAAATGGACTGAGGGGGCGCATAAAAGGCGATCTACGGCGTTGGTTGGCTTGATAAAATCCTCACAACCACAAGGTTGCTGCGGTTTTATCTTCGCCATCCGCCTTGCATCCCATCCTTTTATGCATCCCCCTCATCTCGGGTTTTGTGCAGGGCGACATCTCTGCGGCGTTGGTTGGCGATTAAAATAGTTGCTGATGATATTGTTGAATACGGCATACTTCCCGCCTATTGAGTATGTGGCGGTGATAGCGAATGAATGCAGGTTTAATCTCGGGCGGACTGAGGTTGAACCTGCGGTCGTTTACATAGAGGCGTGCGAGCACTACGCGAAGCAGTCGTGGAGGAACCGCTGCCGCTTCTATGCCGCAGACGGGGCGCAGACGCTCAACTATCCCGTTTGTCACGAGGACTTCGGCAAGCCCATATCACAGGTGCGCATCGACTGGAAGACCGACTGGCTGACACGCCACAAGCGGGCGATTGTCTCGGCTTACCGCACCTCCCCCTATTTTGAATACTATCAGGACGAGCTCTTCGCCATACTCGACACCCGCCAGAGACTGATGCTCGACTTCAACACGAAGATTCTCAAGTTCTTTCTCCGCAAGGCCGGCATCCCTGCGGAGATTCGGTTCACGAAAGAGTGGGTCGCACCGGCAAACGATTCCTGTACCCCGCCCAACCGCAACATAGTGCTCGGAGGTAGTTTGGCAGGCTCACAAAAGTCTCCGGACATGCTCCGAGATGCATCTGAAGTGACATTTCCCGACGGCATAGGCGCGCTTGACCTGCGTGAAGCCATTCACCCCAAGCGCCCCAACACCATTCTTAAAGACCTCGGCCTCGACAGACCCTACTGGCAGGTTTTCTCCCCAAAGCTCGGTTTCATCCCGGGTCTCTCCATCATGGACCTGCTTTTCAATGAAGGACCGGACAGCATAAGTTACCTGAAAATCTGACCCCAAGATAGCTTCTAAAGATTTCCCCGACGGGTTGCACCCCGAGGAAATTTCATTATCTTTGTGCGCTTCGCCTCCTGTTGCTCTCACTTAACGAAAAGGTTCTGTTTTGAGAGGAGTTTAGCGGTGCTAAAT
>ERZ808252.1542-NODE-1542-length-16428-cov-3.218408_pt1 | contig 16428 bp, 10 predicted proteins | sample MGYA00521242_ERZ808252 | MGnify/ENA primary metagenome ERZ808252 (study PRJEB31516, sample SAMN03275581) | gut metagenome | biome: mammalia-associated habitat; material: feces | host: Papio cynocephalus | place: Kenya | collected 2012-08-07 ...
GGCGCAGGTACACCTTGTTGGTGGCGCCGGCGGTCGAACCGAACTCGGTGGAGAACATCAAGTTGAACTGTCTGACATCCGTCCAGTTCTTCGTGCCGCTGATGGGGTCTACAATCTCCTCGTCGAGGATAATCTGCTTCAGCGCCTCGAGGTCGGGACCCTGCATGGCTGCGGTGTAGCGGGCGTGGAGCTCGTCGCGCTTCTTCTGGTGCTCCAGCACGCGAGGGTTGGTCTCGCGAAACTTGGCCTCGTCGAAGCTGTCGCCGAAACGCTTGGCGGCCTTCTTCACCTCCTTGTCAATCTTCTCCTCGTACTTGGCGATCTGGTCTTCGATGAGCACGTCGGCACGATAGCGCTTCTTCGAGTCGCGGTTGTCGATGAGCGGGTCGTTGAAAGCGTCAACGTGGCCGCTGGCCTTCCAGACGGTGGGGTTCATGAAGATGGCCGCATCGATGCCGACAATGTTATTGTGGAGCAGGACCATGGAGTCCCACCAGTATTTCTTGATGTTGTTTTTCAGTTCCACGCCGTTGGGCCCGTAGTCGTAAACTGCGGCCAAACCATCGGGATAAATGTCCGAACTCGGGAACACGAATCCGTATTCCTTACAGTGACTTACAATCTTCTTGAAATTGTCTTCTGCCATTTTCTTCTAAATGATGAGTTGATGTATATTTTGCAAAGGTACTGATTTTCTGTTGATAAAGTGAAGAGAATGGCGTTAAAATAAAAGAAAAAAATAGGTTGGCAATCAAAAGGTCGGACTGCTTTTACCGGAATATGAGGGCTTTGGGTTGCAGATAAGAAGGCACTTTCCCGTCCATGCTCGCCCGAATCATTAAAAAATGGTGAATGCGAAAAGCTTTTTGCCGATTTTTGTGTACCTTTGCATAGGTAAGCCCCCTTTGGGCTCCTCAAACCAACACTTATGGACGACGACAAGACAATCAACAATAACGACAATCCGCAGACCGACGACGAGCTGACGAACGACACCCATAGCGACTACAAGCCTGCCGACCGCTTTGACGCTTCGGCCGTGCACCACCTGTCGGGCATGTACAAGAACTGGTTCTTGGACTATGCCTCCTATGTCATCCTGGAGCGTGCCGTGCCCCACATCGGCGATGGCCTCAAGCCTGTGCAGCGACGCATCCTGCACACCATGAAGCGCATGGACGACGGACGTTACAACAAAGTGGCCAACATCGTGGGAGAGACCATGAAGTTTCATCCCCATGGAGACGCTTCCATCTACGACGCACTGGTGCAACTGGGACAAAAGGACCTGCTCATCGACACCCAGGGCAACTGGGGCAACATCTTCACGGGCGACTCGGCAGCCGCACCCCGATACATCGAGGCCCGCCTCTCCAAGTTTGCCTTGGAGACCGTGTTCAACCCGAAGACCACCGAGTGGCAGCTCAGCTATGACGGTCGTAACAAGGAGCCCATCACCCTCCCCGTCAAGTACCCCCTGCTTTTGGCCCAAGGAGCAAACGGCATCGCTGTGGGCCTGTCGAGCCGTGTGCTGCCCCACAACTTCAATGAGATTTGCGAGGCTGCCGTCAAATATCTCCGTGGCGAGGAGTTTCATCTCTATCCCGACTTCCCCACGGGCGGATCCATCGACGTGTCGAAGTACAACGACGGACAGCGCGGTGGCTCCGTCCGCATCCGCGCAAAGATAGAGAAGCTCGACAACAAGACCCTCGCCATCCGTGAGATACCTTTCAGCAAGACCGCCGACTCGCTGCAAGACTCCATCACAAGGGCCATCGAGAAAGGCAAGATCAAGGCCCGTAAGGTGCTCGACCTCACGGCCCGTGATGTGGAGATACAGGTGCAGCTCACGCCCGGCACGTCACCGGACAAGACCATCGACGCCCTTTATGCCTTCACCGACTGCGAAATCAGCATCTCGCCCAACTGTTGTGTCATCGAGGACGACAAGCCCCAGTTCCTCACTGTCAGCGAGGTATTGCGCCACAGCGTAGACCGCACCATGGGGCTGCTGCGCCGCGAACTGCAGATCCGCCGTGACGAACTGATGGAGCAACTCTTCTTCGCCTCGTTGGAGCGTATCTTCATCGAGGAGCGCATGTACAAGGAGAAGGCTTTCGAGCAAGCCCCCGACCAAAAAGCGGTGCTCAAGTTTCTCGACAAGAAGTTTGAACCGTTCAAGGAGGGGCTCGTCCGTGAGATACGCGAGGACGACTACCTGCGCCTGCTTGAGATCAAGATGCAGCGCATCCTAAAATACAACAAGGACAAGGCCGACCAGCTCATCGCCAAGATCAAGGCCGAGGTGAAGGGCATCGACCATGACCTGGCGCACATGGTCGATGTCACCATCGCCTGGTATGACCATCTGCGGGAGACCTATGGATCCGACCATCCGCGCCGGACTGAGATCCGCAGCTTCGACACCATTGAGGCTTCTAAGGTCGTGGAGGCCAATGAGAAGCTCTATATCAACCGCCAGGACGGCTTTGTGGGTACAGGACTGAAGAAAGACGAGTTTGTCTGCAACTGCTCTGACCTTGACGATATCATCCTCTTCTATCGCGATGGCAAGTACAAGGTGATTCGCGTGGCCGACAAGATTTTCGTCGGCAAGAACGTCATGTGGGTGCAGGTGTTCAAGAAAAACGATGCCCGTACCATCTACAACGTGGTCTACCGCGATGGCAAGAAGGGACCTTATTATATCAAGCGTTTCAATGTGACCAGCATCACCCGCGACCGCGAGTACGACCTCACGCGTGGCGAGCCCGGCTCACGTGTCATCTATTTCTCGCCCAACCCCAATGGCGAGGCCGAAATCATCAAGGTGACGCTCGACCCTGATCCCACGAAGAAGCGCCAGAACATCTTCCTCGAGAGAGACTTCTCCGAGGTGACCATCAAGGGCCGCACGGCCCGTGGCCTGCTGCTCACGCGCAAGAGCGTCCACCGCATCTCGCTCAAGAGTCATGGCCGATCCACACTCGGTGGACGTAAGGTGTGGTTTGACTCTGACGTCCACCGCATCAACTATGAGGAACGCGGACGTCTGCTCGGCGAGTTCAATGATGGCGACCGCATCTTGGTGGTGCTCAATGACGGCACCTTCTTCACCACCGACTTCGACCCCAACAACCATTTCCCCGACAACATGCGAATCATCGAGAAGTGGCAGGCCGACAAGGCATGGACGGCTGTGCTATTCGATGCTGACAACAACGGGAACCTTTATCTCAAGCGCTTTCTCATGGAAGACTCGCGCAAACCAGTCAATTACATTGGTGACAACCCTGACAGTCGTCAGGTGCTGCTCACCGACACAGCCTACCCGCGCCTGTTGGTCACCTTTGGCGGTGCTGACGCTTCGCGCCCGCCGATGGAGATTGACGCCGAGAGCTTCGTGGCCGTCAAGGGATTCAAGGCCAAGGGCAAGCGTGTGGCCACATGGCAGGTGGACAAGGTGGAAGAGCTGGAACCTCTCCGCAAGCCTGAGCCTGCCTCTCCGGAAACGGATGGCGAGCCATCAATGGAGCCTGATGCAGACCTCGACCCCGATGCGGGCAAGAGCCAGCAACAGGTCATCGACGAGATGACAGGCCAACTTAACCTTTTCGGCGATCTCGACAACAATCAGGATGATGAGAAGTGATCAGGAATGCACGACTCTTGTGAAGGGGGTGGGGTGTGTGTCGCTTGCGTTGGCGCTGGTTCTGTTTGCAGGCCTCACGGCCTCTGCGCAGCGGCTCGTGGCTGTTTCCGTAGCCCGCACCGACATCCTCGACACCTATCTGTCACAGGAAACCTTCCGGGGAACGGAGGTCAGCTTCATCGGGCAGGCCATCCGCCAGCGTGACAGCAGCCGGGTCTCGCGTGAGCTCACCCATCATGCTTGGGTGTCGCTCGCTGGCACGCGTGGCAACGCCCACTCGCTGCTTACCGGCTCCTATAACCTGCGCTTCGGTTGGCACTACAACTGGGCTTATCCCGCACAGCGGCTTCACCTGCGTGTGGGAGCAGTGGGCGACTTTCTCTTGGGGGGCGCCTACGATACACGCAACTCCAACAATCCGGCCCAGTTGCGTCTCTCTTTCGCTGCCGACCCGTCGGCCGCCCTGTCGTGGGACTTCTCCCTCGGACATCGCCCCCTCACCCTTACGTATGCAGCCGCCGTGCCAGTGGTGGGGCTCGCTTTCTCGCCGCACTATGGCCAAAGTTACTATGAGGTGTTTGCACGAGGCAATTATGACCATAACGTTGTCGTCACTTCACTCTTCTCGGGACCACAACTCCACCAGATGCTCACGCTTGACGTCCACTTCCGTCGTACCGCATTCACGGTGGGCTACGTGGGCGACATCCTGCAGATGAAGGCCAATGGTCTCAAGTATCATCAATACAGCCACGGCATCATGGTCGGATGGAAGTATTGAGCCTTCCCGAAACCACCTTAATTCATATACGTCCTATCTATGAACCGTCTCTTTTTACCCTGCCTTCCGCCAAAGCTGTCACATGTAAGCCTTCCGTCATGGCTGTCGGTGTGTGGCGTGATGGCTCTCCTGTGCACTTTCCTGCTGTCCTCTTGTGTAACCGAGGAGTCATTTGACGACAATGAGAAGGGCAATTTCGAGGCCTTGTGGAAAATCATGGATGAGCACTATTGCTTTTTCGACGAGAAAGGCGTCGACTGGGACTCCGTGCGCACGGCCTACGCCCGCCAGGTGACCAGCGGCATGACAGACGCACAACTGCTTGAGGTGCTGGGCAACATGCTGGCCGAGCTGCGTGACGGGCATGTCAATCTCTACACGTCGTTTGATATGGCGCGCTATTGGGGATTTCACGAGAACTATCCCAGCAACTACAGCGATACGCTGGTCAACAAGTATCTGGGCACCGACTATAAGATAGCTGGTGGACTGCGCTATCGTATCCTCGACGACAACATCGGGTATGTGCGTTGCGCCTCGTTTGCCAACGAGTCGGGTTCAGGCAACCTTGACAATGTCTTGCTCTACCTGGCGCCCTGTCGTGGGCTTATCATCGACTTACGCGACAATGGTGGCGGTCTGCTCACCGCTGCTGAGAAGTTGGCCGCCCGCTTTACCAATGAGAAACGCCTGGTGGGTTACATGCGCCACAAGACAGGCCGCGGACACAATGATTTCTCAGCCATGGAGGCCCAATGGCTCAAGCCAGCCAGCGGGCTCCGTTGGCAGAAGCCTGTGGCCGTGCTCACCAACCGACAGGTGTTTTCGGCCGCCAATGAGTTCGTGAAGTACATGAAGTGTTGTCCTGGCGTGACCGTGGTGGGTGACAAGACTGGCGGCGGAGCAGGTCTTCCCTTCTCCTCCGAACTGCCCAATGGTTGGAGCGTGCGCTTCTCAGCGTGCCCTATGTACGACGCCGAAAGACAGAGTACGGAAAGTGGTATCGAGCCCGACGTCTACGTAGGGCTCGGAATCGACGATATCACCACAGGGCGCGATGCCATCATTGAGGCCGCCCGCCAGGTGCTGAGGCAAAGACAATGACAACGGTGCAGGTGCCTTTGTCTCTATTCCTTGACAACACCTTTCCTGTTTTACCTAATATCCAATAATCAGAATGAACGTTTTCACACCTATTATAGCCGAGCGGTTGGGCATAGGCTCCTCGCAAGTGGACGCCACGCTTGGCCTGCTGGAGGATGGCTGTACCATCCCCTTTATCAGTCGTTACCGCAAGGAAGCCACGGGCAACCTCAACGAGGTGCAGGTGGCGGCCATCAGTGATTTGGGCGACAAGCTGAGCGAGTTGCAGAAGCGCAAGGATACCATCCTCAAGACCATCGATACCCAGGGGAAGCTCACCGCTGAGCTCCGCCAGCGCATCGAAACCTGTTGGGACGCCACAGCGCTTGAGGACCTCTACCTGCCCTACAAGCCACGGCGTCGCACCCGCGCCCAGATAGCCCGCGAACAGGGGCTTGAGCCCTTGGCCACCACCATCCGTTTCCAGCGCGAGGCGCATCCCGAACAGGTAGCTGCACGCTTTGTGAAGGGCGACGTAAAAGACATTGAGACTGCCCTCAAGGGCGCCAAGGACATCATAGCCGAGGAGGTCAGCGAGGACGAGCGCACACGGCAGACCGTGCGCGCCGTGTTTCGCCGCGAGGCGGTCATCACCGCCAAGGTCATCGCCAAGATGAAGGACGAGGAGAAGGCGCAGAAGTATGCCGACTACTTCGACTTCAGCGAGGAGCTTCGCCGCTGTTCTTCCCATCGCTGGCCATCCGGCGAGGCGAGGCCGAGGGCGTGTTGCGCGTCAGCATATCGGTCAACGATGATGATTGCACCGACCGCCTGCGCCGCCAGTATGTGCGTGGTCACGGGCCTTGTCAGACGTTGGTGGGCGAAGCCGTGGACGACGCTTACAAGCGGCTGGTCGAGCCGTCTATCGAAAATGAGTTTGCGGCGCTGAGCAAGGAGAAAGCCGATGATGAGGCCATACACGTGTTCCGTGAGAACCTCAGGCAGTTGTTGCTTGCGGCTCCACTTGGGCAACAGCGCGTGATGGGGGTCGACCCAGGCATCCGCACGGGGTGTAAGGTGGTGGTGCTCGATGCGCAAGGCAACCTGCTCTACCACGACGTGGTGTTTGCCGTTAGGTCCGGTCATGGTGGCCGTTCTGTCCAGCGAGCGACCGATCCGTTGGAGCGCTTCACCGCCATCGCCCGCCGTTTCCGGGTGGAGGCCATCGCTTGTGGCAACGGCACTGGGTCGCGTGAGACGGCTGACATCCTGAGACAGATCCCTGACACGCCTACTTATGTGGTCAGCGAGGATGGTGCCAGCGTCTATTCAGCGTCAGAGGTGGCGCGCGAGGAGTTTCCCGATGAGGACGTCACCGTCAGGGGAGCAGTCAGTATCGGCAGGAGGCTCATGGATCCGCTGGCCGAACTGGTAAAGATCGACCCGAAGAGCATCGGTGTCGGCCAGTATCAGCATGATGTGGACCAGGCCAAGCTCAAGCATAGCCTGGACCAGACCGTGGAACTCTGTGTCAACACGGTGGGGGTGGAAGTCAACACGGCCAGTAAGAATCTCCTCACCTACGTGAGCGGACTAGGGCCGGCCTTGGCCAAGAACATCGTGGACTATCGCCGGGAGCATGGTGCGTTCACCTCTCGCCGCGAGCTTCTCAAGGTGCCACGCCTCGGCCAGGCAGCCTACCAGCAATGTGCAGGCTTCCTCCGCATTGCCGGAGCCAAGAACCCGCTCGATGCCAGCGCCGTCCATCCGGAACGTTATGGTATCGTCGAGCAGATGGCCAAGGACTGCGGTTGCACGGTAGCTGACCTCATGGCCCATTCCGAACAACGCAAGAAAATAAACGTGGCACGCTACGTGTCGGGCGACGTGGGCATGCCCACCCTCAAGGACATTATGAGCGAACTGGAGAAGCCGGGGAGAGACCCGCGTGGCCGAGCTGAGACCTTCGAGTTTGACGCTCGTGTCAAAACCCACGAAGACCTCGTGCCCGGCATGGAACTACCCGGCATCGTGACCAATATCACCAACTTCGGGGCGTTTGTCGATGTGGGCGTCCATCAGGACGGGCTGGTTCACATCTCGCAGTTGGCCAACACCTATGTCAAGGATCCCAACGACGTGGTGAAGCTCCACCAGCAGGTCATGGTGAAGGTGCTTGATGTGGACCTGCGCCGTCACCGCATATCGCTGACCATGCGCAGATGAGTGACAGCCCCGTGTGAAATTATCAATGACAACCATAACAGAAAACAGACATGAACAAGAAACGAAACCTAATCATGATGGCCGTGGCCTGCATGCTGACGCTCACCGTGAGCGCCCAACAGGCACGCCAGGACATCCGCCTGCATGTTGACTATGCCGGTAGCAACTATGTGGCTTATCCCGGACCGCAGAAGAAGCTCACGGCCGCTCCGCGTGGTTATGAGCCGTTCTACATCAGCCATTACGGCCGTCACGGCTCGCGCTTCCTCATCGGGACCAACGACTATGACAAGCCCTACAATATGCTCCTCAAGGCCGACTCGCTGGGCAAGTTGACCCCGAAGGGGCGGGATGTGCTGGCCAAGGTGAAGCTCATCCGCGAGGAGGCGCGGCTGCGCGATGGTGAACTGACCCCCTTGGGAGCCGAGCAACACCGTGGCATCGCCAAGCGCATGTATGAGCGCTTCCCGGAGGTGTTCAAGGGGAAGACGGCCGTCGACGCGCGCTCGACCATCGTCATCCGCTGCATCCTCTCCATGGAGAACGAACTGCAGCAGTTGGCAAGCATGAACCCTCAACTCCAGATTACACACGATGCCAGCGAGCACGACATGTGGTATCTCAACGACAGTCGCAGTCCGTATTTCCGATTGCGTGACAACAAGGAGACCTCGCAGGCCAACAACGAGTTCAGCCGCCGTCATGACAACTGGAACCATCTTATGACGGTACTCTTCGCTGACCCCGACTATGCCAAGACCATCAACGCCGGCAGCCTGGCCCGTCATCTCTTTACGCTGGCCAGCAATGTGCAGAGCACCGAGCTGCGCCATCAGCTGAGTCTGTGGGACATCTTCACCGAGGACGAGATCTATGACTTCTGGCAGAAGGAGAATGCCGGATGGTATTCCTATTATGGCCCCAACAAGACCAACAACGGCGCAGGCATGTACACCCAGTCTAACCTCTTGCGCAACATCATTGCCACAGCCGACACCTGCATCACCAAGGTGCATCCAGGAGCCACGCTGCGCTTCGGCCATGAGGTGTGTGTCATGCCGCTGGTGTGCCTGCTCGACCTCAATCACTATGGTGAGCCTGTCGACGACCTTGAGAACCTCGACGACCGCGGATGGAACAACTACCAGATCTATCCCATGGGCTGCAACGTGCAGTTTGTGTTCTACAAGCCCAAGAAGCTGTCGCCCAATGCCGGCAACGTGCTGGTGAAGGTGTTGCTCAACGAGGATGAGGCCACGCTGCCCGTCGGCACCGACCAGGCTCCTTATTACAAATGGCAAGATGTGCGCAGTTATTACCTGAAGAAGCTCGACGACTACCAGGCGCGTTACGTCAAGTAATCGGCAGGTGGTCCTGTCATCGTCAATACAAGAAGGGCAAGCATGCCTCAGTGTTCGGCTGAGGTGCGCTTGCCCTTCTTGCGTTAGATAAAGGAAGGTCCACGTGTCACGAATTTCATCCGATGAGCCCTTTGTTGTCCGTCCTGGTACAATGTCGGACTAAGATTTTTCCTGTCGCGTGAGCGTCTTATTTCGGTTTGCGTTCCGAGGCCTGCGAGCAGCTCAGTACCAGGTTGATGTCTTCCCACGTGATGTCCGCCCGGCAGGCGTTCTTGATGTCGGTGCGTGTGGCCTCAGGGCCGAGCTGTGCCATGGCGTGGCGCACTGCCTTGATCTTTGCGGGTGTAATGAGGTCTTCAATCCGTATCTTGCCCTCCCTCACGAAGCGGAGCAGGTGGCCCGTGATGGTGCTCACGGCCAGTCCGCGAGCGGTGGCTATGTCTTGTATGCTCATGCCTTTGCGGTAGAGGTCGTAGGTGTCCTGATAGGTCTGTCCCTTCTGGTGCTTGGGCTTGTCGGCGGCTTTGGGCTTAGAGGGCTTCGTCTCGCCGTCCAGGCTGTCAGGGAAGTCGTCGGCCTTGCGCTTGCGTTGGCGTCGTTGACGTGTGTTGCCTGGAGCCACCAGGTCCATGGCGTCGAGCATGGCCTCCTGCTTGGTCTGCATGTATCCCGACACGGTGAAGGTCTCATCGGCCATTTCCTCCAGCAGTTTGGTCTTGGCAAAATATTGCAACATCCACTCCTTGTAGCGCTCGTCCATCAGTTCCAGTGCTTTTTTGTTTTGGCTCTTCACCGTCTTTGTTTGTTCCAGTAGAGTGGGGATGATGGCTTTGAGCTCACGGAGGAAGTAATCTTCGCTATGTTGCACACGTTCCAGGAAGACATCCTTGTGCAGCGCTTTGGGTTCCAGGCTGCGGATGACGGCCGCCCATTTGTAAGCCACATCCATGACACGCGTCTTGAGTGCGTCGAGCGCAGTCTTGTGAGCGGCGGTGAGTGTGGGATAGCTGCGGAAGAACTCCACGATAGTGCGGTATACCAATTGCTCGGCGTCCCATAGGCCCGCGAAGTTGAACATGTCGAGCAGTTGGTAGCGATAGTATTCCTCCTTCAGGTCGGGCAGGGCCTCCACGCTTTGCTCCGTGGCTTGTTGCTGGTGAGAGATGTAGTCGGTGACCCGCTGGTCGTTGATGATGTTGGCCGGACTGATGGCCGACGCCAGCACCAGGCCCTCCAGGCTCTTGCATCGGCTCAAGGCCACATACACCTGGCCGGGCGCAAACGACTGTGCTGCGTCGATGATGGCATGCTCAAAGGTCAGCCCCTGGCTCTTGTGGATGGTGATGGCCCATGCCAGTCGCAGCGGATATTGCTTGAAGGTGCCGAGCACCTCCGAGTCGATGGTCTTCGTCTGGTCATTGATGACATACTTGGTGTTTTCCCACACGTCGCGCTCCACCTTGATAGGTGCGTCATCGCCCGGGCATTTCACCTCGATGCCGTCGCCGCTGATCTTGACCACGTGGCCGATGCGGCCGTTGTAGTAGCGGTGGTTCCCCGACGCATCATTCTTCACGAACATCACCTGTGCGCCCTCTTTCAGCACCAGTTGCGCCTCCACGGGGTAGTTGTTCTCTGGAAACTCACCGCTCACCTCTGCGTCGAAGGAAAAGCGCTGGCCTGGCAATTTGAGCAGTGCATTCTCGTTGTAGCTGTCGGCCAGTCGGTTGTGGGTCGTGAGGCGGATGTAACCATCCTCGGCCTTGGGGATGAACAGGGGCTTGTGGCGAGTGTTGAGCGTGGCGATGTCATCCGTCGTGGGGTGGCCATCGCGGATGTGGTTGAGTATCGAGATGAACGTGTCGTCCTGTTGGCGGAAGACATGCGTCAGCTGTATGGTGACATAGCTGACCAGCTGCAAGGCTTTGGAACCGAAGAAGTAAGGCGTGTCGTAGTGAGTACCCAGAATCTGCTCGTCCTTAGGCGTTACCACCGGGGTGAGCTGTTGCAGGTCGCCGATCATGAGCAGTTGCACGCCACCGAAGGGTTTGGTGTGGTCGCGGTAGCGGCGCAACACGAAGTCGATGGCGTCGAGCAAGTCGCTGCGCACCATGGATATCTCGTCGATGACCAGCATGTCGAGTGTGCGGATGATGCGTCGTTTCTCCTTGCGGAAGTCATAGCGGTCGCGGATGGTCGTGCCTGGCACATAGGGTGTGAGGGGCAGCTGGAAGAACGAGTGTATGGTCACCCCGTTGGCATTGACAGCGGCCACACCCGTCGGTGCCACCACTATCATGCGTTTGGAGGAGTGCTCCTTCACAGCCTTGAGAAAGGTGGTCTTTCCTGTTCCGGCCTTGCCTGTCAGGAAGATGCTGGTCCCGGTGTGCTCCACGAAGTCCCAAGCCAATCGCAGTTCGTTGTTCTGTTGCATGACGCAAAAATACGATTTTTATTTCTATAAACGGGGTAGATAAAAGGAATTATTTTCTATTTTTGCAACATGAAGTTGCACATTCGCCTCCAGTTCTATCCTTTCCTGCGCTTGGTCATGGCGCTGATCGCCGGCATCGTGACAGCCGACGGTCTCGGCGAGCGTGTCCCTGTGGCCTGCTGGTTGGCCTTCGCGATGTGCGCGTTGGTCTTGTCGATGGTCGCCTCCAAGTTGTGTGATAGGCATCGGACGTGGGTGCAAAGCCTGTTCCTGCTACTCACCACATGTCTTCTGGGTGCCACCCTGGTAGGGCTGTGCCACCGCCGGCTTCGTGTGACGTTGTCGGCGGCTCCCGTCGACTATGGAGCCGTGGTGGCGTCGGAGCCGCAAGTCAGGGGCAAGACCGTTCGCATGGACCTGCTTGTCACCCATGTGGCCGCCCGTCCCTTGCCCCGTCCTGTCAGTGTGCGGGCTTCCCTTTTGTGCGACACCCTGTCAGGCCGCTGGCGCCAACTGCATGTGGGCAATGGCCTTCGCGCCTATTCACTGCTCGTTCCCATCCGCAGCAAGGAGCGTTCCACTCACTTCGATTATGTGCGGTGGGCGCAGGTGCACGGCTACCAGGCCCAGACGTTCATCTATTACCGCGACTGGGAGGCCGCCCCGCCTGCCCTTTCAGCGCTCTCCACCCTGCAGCGCGTCCGGTTGCGTATGTTGGCATTTCGCCAACGCCTGCTCCAGCATTATCGCGCCCTCGGCTCCGATGAGCAGCAATATGCCGTCATTGCCGCCATGACTCTGGGCGACAAGAGTGCCTTGAGCCAAGCCACCAGGGACGCTTATTCCATCAGTGGCGCCAGCCACGTGCTGGCTTTGTCGGGTCTTCACCTGGGCATTGTCTATGCCATCCTGACCTTTCTCCTTGGCGGGCGCAAGCGACGTTCATGGGTCGCTCAGGCACTGGTCCTGTGTGCCGTGTGGATCTATGCGTTGTTGGTGGGGCTGCCGGCCAGCGTGGTACGGTCGGCCACCATGCTGACGGTCTACTCCTGTTGCGTGTTGCTGCACCGTGAGCACGCGTCGGTCAACGCGCTTGCCTTTGCCGCCCTGGTCATGCTCGTTGCCAGTCCGCTCTCATTGTGGGATGTGAGCTTCCAGTTGTCGTTCTTGGCTGTGTTGGGCATCGTGGTCTATCAGCCCCGCCTGTTCCGCCTGTGGCGCCCTGCGCCCAAACCCTTCCGCTGGGTTTGGGGCATGGTTACGGTGTCGTTGGCTGCACAAGTCACCACTGCGCCCCTGGTGGCCTATTACTTTGGGCGCTTCTCATGCTATTTCCTGCTCACCAATATCCTGGTTGTCCCAGCGGCAGCACTCATCCTTTATGGTGCCATTGCGCTCTTTGTGACCACTCCCTTTGCGGCCGTCTCTCAAGGCGTGGCGTTGGCCTTGTTGTGGGTGGTCCGTTGGCTCAACGAGGCTTTGGCCCTCGTGGCCTCGTGGCCGGGCGCCAGTGTGGAGGGCATCCGCCTTTCCCTGGTGCAGGTGGTGTTGCTCTATGTCATGTTGCTGTCGCTGACGGTCGTAGTGGTGTGTGCCGGTCATCTGCGTAGCCTCGATGAGCTCGATGCCTTCAATCGTGCGACAACCGGAAACAACAATCCCGCATCGAATGGCTATGACAGAGTCATTGACGATGCGGGACTGGTGGAAGATGATGTGCGATCAGAGTGAGGGCGAGGCCAGGATGGTGCACACCTTGTCCTGGAAGCGTCGTCCGTTCTTGCTGTGCATCACGCCTTGGTTGATGATGGAGAAGCACAGGTGATGGCCGTTGGCGGCCGTGAGGTATCCGCAGAGGCTACTGATGCCCGTCACGGTGCCCGTCTTGGCGTGTACGTTGCCTCGTGTGAAAGCACCTGTCATGCGCTTGCGCAGGGTGCCGTCGGTGCCGGCGATGGGCAGGGCCGGCAAGAGGTGGTTGTAGATGTTCTGGTCATGGTAGGCGTAGCGCAACAGCTTCACCTCCAGTTCCGCGCTCACATAGTTGTAGAGTGAGAGGCCTGAACCGTCGGCAAACTGGTAGCGTGAGCCATCGAGCCCAATCTTGTTGACCAGCTGTTTGATGAGGGCGCGGGCACTCTTGGCCGTTGCGGGATGGTTGCCTGTTGACGCGGCGATCTGGTAGAACATCGACTCGGCATAGAGGTTGTCGCTCTCCTTGAGCATGCGCATGAGCACCTGGTCAATGGTGTGGAATCGTCTCACGATGCAGTTTGACTCCTCTGGTTTGCGCTTCTCGCCCAGCGACCCGGTCAGGTAGATGCCCGCCTCGCGCAGGTCAGAGTAGAACTTGGGCAGCAGCTGGTCCTTGCGCGAGAGCAACAGTGGAGAGAGCGTCGGGTTGTCATCGTCCCAGCACCAGCCCTCGCCATAGGGGTCCTTGTCCTTCATCGACTTGTCGGCGTAGATGCTGCCGCGTATGGTGTCGATACCCATCTTGCGGATGCCCTCCACGAAGGCTCGGAGATCATCGTTGTTGAAGCGCGGGTCGAAGCCGCCCACGCAGTAGATGTCGCCCCGAAGCGTGCAGCTGTCCACACGCCCCGTGTAGCAGAGGTCGGTCTTGAACTGGTAGCTGCCGCCCAGTCGGTTCAGTGCTGTGATGGCCGTGATGACCTTCATGGTGGAAGCCGGGCGCATGAGCTGGCGCTCGTTGTGGCGGAAGATGGTGGAGTCGGCATCGAGGTCATAGACCATCAAGCCGACCTGTGAGGTGCTGAACATGTCGCTCTTGAGCAAATTCTCTATCTGCGTCTGAACATTCTTCGGCCAAGGCAGCGTGTCGCCCCTCACGCTCAGCGTGTCGCTCCACAGCGTGTCGCTGGCGATGGTGTCGTTGTCTTCGGTCATCTCCTCCTCATCGGTGATTTCAGTCTGCGCCTGCATGGGCAGAACCAGCCACACCAGGAGGATCCATAAGTAAGCCCTAATTGTCTTCATCCTTTCTCTTAATCTTGTTTTTCCGCTCAGCCAGGCACTTCAAGAATGAGGTCTCGTTGGCGGGTTGCACCAGGACAAACCGATCGCCGCGAAGCCCGAGGATCAAAAAGCGCGAGAGGCCGAAGGTGGCGGTCATGGGCTTGTAGCCCACGATGTCGGTCAGGCAGATCGCCTTCTTGCGTGCGAAGCGTCCGTGGCAGATGATGAGCTGGTCATCGCGAAACACATACTCGGAGTGCAGCACGCGCTCGATGAGCACCACACAGACCAAGGTCATGAGCACCCCTGCTACGGCCCATTCTTCCCAAAACAGCCAAAAGGACACCCCTGCGAAAAGAATGATTCCGCAGATGGCACCCAACGAAAAGCGATGTTGAAATGTCCTGTCCATAATTTCAAGGTGCAAAATTACTAAAAAACGTAGAGTTAGAGGAAGGTGTGTTGTATATTTTTAGTAATTTTGCACAGACATAACACATTCATTATGACTTACAAGTACGACTTTCTGATTATTGGCGCAGGCATAGCGGGCATGAGCTACGCCTTGAAGGTGGCCAAAGCAAAAAAAGGAAAGGTTTGCATCATCTGCAAGACGACACTCGACGAGGCTAACACGCGGTTTGCTCAAGGCGGTGTGGCGTCGGTGACCAACCTGGAGAAAGACGATTTTGAGAAACACATCCACGACACCATGGTGGCAGGCGACTTCATCAGCGATCCCGCTGCAGTGCGCCAGGTGGTGACCAAGGCTCCCGAGCAGATTCGCCAGTTGGTGGAGTGGGGTACCCAGTTTGACAAGCAGGCCAACGGCCAGTATGACCTCCACCGTGAGGGTGGCCACTCGGAGTTTCGCATCTTGCACCACGCCGACGACACGGGTGCGGAGATACAGCGTGCGCTGATGGCAGCCGTGAGGGCCAATCCCGATATCGACATCAAGGAGAACCACTTTGCCGTGGAAATCATCACCCAGCATCATCTCGGTGCGCGCGTCACGCGCCGCACGCCCTACATCTATTGTTATGGTGCCTATGTGCTCAACTCGGATAACAAGGTCGATACCTATTTGAGCAAAGTCACAGTGATGTGTACGGGTGGTTGCGGTGCCGTATACCAGACGACCACCAATCCTGTGGTGGCCACGGGCGACGGCGAGGCCATGGTCTATCGCGCCAAGGGCACGGTGAAGGACATGGAGTTCGTGCAGTTCCATCCCACATCGCTCTACCATCCTGGCGAGACGCATCCCGCCTATCTCATCACCGAGGCCATGCGCGGCTATGGGGGCATCCTGAAGTTGGCCGACGGCACGCCCTTCATGAAGCAGTATGACGAGCGCGGATCGCTTGCGCCGCGTGACATCGTGGCACGTGCCATCGACAGTGAGATGAAGAAGAACGGTGTGGACCATGTCTATCTCGACGTCACCCACAAGGATCCCGAGCAGACCAAGCACCACTTCCCCAATATCTACAAGAAGTGCCTGTCCATCGGCATCGACATCACCAAGGAGATGATTCCTGTCCGTCCTGCCGCCCACTACATGTGCGGAGGCATCAAGGTCGACCTCAACGGCTGCTCGAGCATCGAGCGTCTCTATGCCCTGGGCGAGTGCTCGTGCACCGGCCTGCACGGAGGCAACCGTCTGGCCAGCAACTCCCTCATCGAGGCTGTGGTCTATGCCGACACGGCGGCCAAGCATTCGCTGGAGCATGTCGATGAGTATGACTTCAACGACAAGGTGCCCGACTGGAACGACGAGGGAACGCTCACCAATGAGGAACACGTGCTCATCACCCAGGCCAATAAGGAGGTGGGCGAGATCATGAGCAACTACGTGGGCATCGTGCGCTCAGACCTGCGCCTGAAGCGTGCCTGGGACCGTCTT
>ERZ808252.1544-NODE-1544-length-16408-cov-10.294747_pt1 | contig 16408 bp, 8 predicted proteins | sample MGYA00521242_ERZ808252 | MGnify/ENA primary metagenome ERZ808252 (study PRJEB31516, sample SAMN03275581) | gut metagenome | biome: mammalia-associated habitat; material: feces | host: Papio cynocephalus | place: Kenya | collected 2012-08-07 ...
ACTATGTTGCGAAGACAGGGAAGAAGCTTCACCTTATGGGCCTGATGTCAAAGGGAGGCGTGCACTCGTCACAGGAACACGTCTATGAGTTTCTTTCCGTAGCAAAGTCATACGGTCTGAAGGACGTGTTCGTGCACTGTTTCATGGACGGGCGCGACTGCGACCCGCACAGCGGAAAGGGCTTCGTTGAGGAACTTGAGGGCGAAATGGCAAAGACCTGCGGAAAGGTGGCAAGCGTCTGCGGAAGGTTCTACGCGATGGACAGGGACAAGAGATGGGACCGCGTGAAGGCTGCCTACGACATGCTCGTGAACGGAGAGGGTATCAAGGCCACATCCGCAACCGAGGCGATTGAGGCTTCCTACAACGAGGACATTACCGACGAGTTCATAAAGCCTACGGTCATCACCGACGCTTCCGGCAACCCCCTCGGCAAGATTGAGGCGGGGGACGCGGTCATCTTCTTCAACTTCCGCAATGACCGCGCGCGCGAAATCACGGCAGCACTCACCCAGACCGACATGCCGGAACATGGAATGCACACGCTTCCGCTCTACTACTGCTGCATGACTCCTTACGACTCCTCATTCACCGGAGTCCACATCCTCTTCCCGAAGGAGAACGTCACCGACACCCTCGGAGAGACAGTGGCAAAGGCCGGAAAGAGGCAGCTGCGCATCGCGGAGACGGAGAAATACGCCCATGTGACCTTCTTCTTCAACGGAGGACGCGAGGCACAGTTCGAGAACGAGGACAGAATCCTTGTGAATTCCCCGAAGGTTCCGACCTACGACCTGCTGCCGGAGATGAGCGCTCCGGAAGTCACCGACAAGCTCGTCGATGCCATTAACACCGGCAAGGAAGACATGATTATCCTCAACTTCGCTAACGGCGATATGGTGGGCCATACGGGAGTGTTCACATCCATCTGCCGGGCCGTGGCAAAGATTGACCAGTGCGTTAAACGCGTCGTGGAAGCCGCTGTGGCACAGGACTATGCGATTCTTCTCACAGCAGACCACGGAAACGCTGACCATGCAGTCAATGCCGATGGCACGCCGAACACCGCCCATTCCCTCAACACCGTGCAGTTCATCGTCATCAACGCCGGCGACGAGGTGAAGACCGCGAAGGACGGACGACTTGCCGATGTCGCGCCGACGATACTGAAGCTGATGGGGATTCCGCAGCCTGAGGCAATGACAGGATGTGCGCTTATCTAAAAAGCGGTCTGCTTCGTTGCATGTAAAATTCAAGTCCTCACAACCATCAGGTTGCTGCGGTTTCACCGAGACGAGCAACGCCGCAGACCGCTTTTTCTTCGCCCCGTCATTTCAACCCTCGCGCTTTCAGCAGCCACTTCGGATCCGGAGCCGCGCCTCGAAAGCGCTCGTAGAGAACCATCGGTTCTTCGGAGCCGCCGGTCTCAAGGATGTTGTGCTTGAAGGAAGCGGCCGTTGCGGGGTCGAAGATGCCGCGTTCGCGGAAAAGCTCGAAGGCATCCTTGTCGAGGACCTCGGCCCAGAGGTAGCTGTAGTAGCCGGCGCTGTAGCCGCTGTTGAAGATGTGGTTGAAGTAGGACGTACGGTAGCGTGGAATGATTTCGTCAATCAGGCCCATTTCTTTGCAGACCTGCTTCTCAAACTTCACGATGTCAATCAGTTTGCCGTCACCGTCCGGGCAATCGGTCTCAGATGCGAGCGGAGAGTCCGCAGGGACGCAAACTGAGGCAAGTTCGTGCCATTTCATATCGAGAATGGATGCCGCGGTGAGTTCCGTGGTCATGAATCCCTGATTGAAAGTGCCGGCAGCGACAATCTTCGCAACGAGAGCATCAGGGATTACCTCTCCTGTTTCGTAATGAAATGCGTAGGTTGCAAGCACCTCCGGCTGAAAAGCCCAGTTCTCGTTAATCTGCGACGGGAGCTCCACGAAGTCGCGCGCAACTGAGGTGCCGCTGACGCTCTTGTAGTGGCATTTTGTCAGCAGCCCGTGAAGCGCGTGTCCGAACTCGTGGAACATCGTGCCCACCTCGTCAATCGTGAGCAGCGACGGCTTGCCCTCGGAAGGCTTGCTGAAGTTGCCCACATTCACGATAATCGGCCGCACGTCAGTCCCGTCAGGCTCGACCCACTGGTTGCGGATGTTGTTCATCCACGCTCCTCCGCGCTTCGTGCCGCGAGGATAGTAGTCCGTTGTGAGTATGCCAAGAAGGCTTCCGTCCACGGCGTCAGTGACCTTGAACACCTCCACATCCGGGTGATATTTCGGGGCATCGTCAACCGGTTCGATTTTTATTCCATAGAGCTTCGCTGCCGTGGCGAACACACCAGCGCGGACATTCTCCATCTTGAAATATGGCCGTGTCTGCTCTTCGTCGAGATCGAACTTCTCCTTTCTCACACGCTCCGAGTAATATGCCCAATCCCAAGGCTGTATCCGGCTTCCTTCGGAAACCAAACCAGCAGCGGCATCCTTGTCCATAGCGGCCTGCAAGTCAACGAGTTCCTCACGAGCCTTGGCAACTGCCGGAGTGATTATTGTCGTCAAAAAAGAATCCACCGTCTCCGGATCGCCCGCCATCTTGTCCGAAAGGATGAACGCAGCAGGTGTGTCGTAGCCGAGAAGGCGCGCCTTTTCCTGACGGAGACGCAAGATCTTCATTATGAGCTGCCGGTTGTCGGTCGCCCCGCCGTTTGCCCCGCGCGAAGAATAGGCCCGGAACATCTTTTCCCGGAGTTCACGGTTCGCGCAGCTGCCCATTGTCGCAGCGTACTCGGAGACGCTTATTCCAAACTCGGAGGCAAAGGCGTTGTTCTCTGCCAAAAGATTGGTCCCGAACGTCTGCTCAAGGCCGGCAAGTTCCGCGTTTATCTGCCTCATCCTGTCCTGTCCGAGCGAATCCAAAGCCACACCATTCACAACAAAAGAGCGGTAAATCTTGTCTGAAAGCATCTTCTGCTCACGTCCGAGAGCCACCCCGCACCCGTCTGGGCAGCCGCTGTCCTCAGCAAAGGCTGCATCGGCATAAACTTTCTGCACCCTCTCGAACAGCGCCCCATTGAGGAAAATGTTGCTCGAATGGTCCGAAATCATCGGAATCGCCTGCTCCACAACCTTCTGCAGTTCAGGAGTTCCGTCAGTCTCCGAAAGGTTAAATAGCACGCCCTGCACCTTATCCAGGAGTTCCCCTGAACGATCCAGCGCGGCAATTGTATTCTCGAACGTCGGAGCCTCGGCACAGTTCACGATTGCCTCAATCTCCTCGTTCTGCTGACGTATTCCCTCCTCTATCGCAGGGATATAATCCCCGACCTTAATTTCCCCAAATGGTGGAATCCCATAAGGCGTGTCCCATTCCGCAAGGAACGGATTCTCCCGACACCCGGCCAGAGCCAAAGCAGCAGCCATAATCATAATTGTCCTTTTCATTGTATAACTATTTTATAATATCCTCTATAGTCTCACGGACCTCGTCAATGATTTCAGAACATCTGGACTTCGGAATATGTGAAAGCCAACCGGAATGCTGTCATCAAAGATTCCGAAGTTCCCAACAAACGGAGTCTCGCCCGCAATGAAGAGTTCATCCTTCAATGGAAGATAGAGAGGAGATATGGAAAAGCCTCCACTCAAGATACTATCTTATCTCTTGATACAAAGATACAAAATGCGAGGGAATAGACCTCATGTGCTTGAAAATTTGCCAAGAAAACATAGCTTGTCATGACAATTATTCAACCTTAATATCGTCCTGGCTTACCACTGAAATCTGGAAACTGTTCTCGTACATCGAGAGGATGCCGGTCACTGACAGAGTCTTCTTGCCGCTGAGAACATCCGGATCAATCTCAGCGTCGGCAAACTTTGAGTAGCCGCTCGTGCGGAGCTGGATTGTGCCGGAAGAATGGGTGAAGTAGTGGCTCACGGTGTAAGAATTGGCATTGTTCTTCAGCTGCTCCTTGACTTCCGACATAGGCCGTCCGTCTCCCGTAGTGGCCGAGTCCCAGTCCGTGGTTTCAGTCAGATGGTGAAGGAAATTGTTCTTGGACATTGCCCACGTGGTCACGCCCCATGTCTTGTCGCTGAGGAACACACGATTGTTATTGTTCTTGTTGGACTCATTTCCCGAAATATAAAGGAGACAGAAAATCTCATTCGCATACTTAAGTCCCTTCACTGTCACAAGAGCCCCAACATTGTCGTTCACGGCCTGTGTCCCGACAGTACCGAGCGAGGAAATGACACGCGGAGTGACCTCCTTGAGGTCGTTCACGTCGCAGCGAAAGATGTGTTGGTCAATGATATACTGGCTTTCAAGATAGGTTGTCGCATAGTCCACACCGTCCTTGAGCCCAACCTGAATCATACCCTGCTTTTCAACGCCACTTTTCAGCTTGAAGCCATATTGCCCGACAGCAAGCCCGTCAAGGTTCACATAGACCTCCTGTCCCACCTTGTAGTCGTTGTAAAGACTCGTGCGACCGACCTTTATCTCTATGCCCGGGCCGTCAGGCTCATCCTGAATGTAGAAGGACTTGTAGAAGTTGCCGTATTTGTCGGATGTGGTGACACGCCCGTGAATCCACAGTTCATCCGGAACAACCCAGCTGAACAAAGTCAGATCCGTCTCCGACGAAGCCTTTTCAGTGTACCTTGCCGCAAGTTCCTTTATCGATATGATTTTGTCGGCATCGATTGTCGATGGGTCGAACGGAGTGTATGCCTCTGGTTCCGGATATTTCCCCGTGAACACCGGCTGGAATTCCTCGCAGGCAGTGAGTAGTGCGGCAGCGGCCGCAAGTGCCAAAATTATCTTTTTCATAATCATGCCTCCTTAGAATCTGAAATAAAGGTTCAACATATAGTTCACTCCCTGCATGTAGAAATACTTCGAGTCAAACTTGTAGTAGTTGTTGTAGTTCTTGCTCTTGATGAGACGGGTCTGCTCGTAGCCTCCTGTCTTGATGTCCCTATTGTTCAGCAGGTTCTTCACTTCAAGAGAGAATCCGAAATTGTAGGTCCTGCGGATGTACCATGACTTGCCGACGCTCAAGTTCATCACCACCGCAGGGCTGAACTTCTCCTGCGAGGTCATATAGTTGATTTCGCCCGGCGTGAGTCCGGCATCGGTGTAGACGTCGTTGAGAATCCAGCTGTTCGCATGTTCAGTCACCATATCATCGTCCAGTTTGTTGTCCGGACCCGCAGCAGCCTTGATGGTCCTGTAGAGCGGGTTCATGTCGAGATAGGAGTTCGCATAGACATTCGCACCGAGAGTGAAGAACCAGTATGAACGTGTCCTATAGTTGAGCGCGAGGTTTGCGGCGAGCTGCGGGGTTGAAGGGACATGATGCTTCTGAACCTTCTCCACCACATAGTTGCCGTCCTCATCCAATTCGAAGCAGTCGTTAGGGACAATTGTGGAATTTGCCGGAATCGCAGCATCGTCCCTGACCTTGTAGATCGGGCTGCTTGCCCAGTAGGTGATAGGCTTGCCATAGGAATCCTCCACGACCTCGGAACTATTGTCAACGGTCTGATACATCGTCGGAGTCGAAGTGTAGATGTACTCGCCCCAACTCAAGGCGCCCTGAAGGCTGAGACCCGTCACGAAGAGCGGGATCTTGAACCCGAACTCGATACCCATGTGACGCTGGTCGATGCCGGTCATGGCGAAGTTCGTGAACGAATGCTGTGAATCGTCGTAGAAGGACTTCATCACCGACTGATCCATGATCTTCGTGTAGAATCCGGTGAGACGAAGGTCATATCCGTTATTGCTGAGTTGATAGTTGACGTCCGCAGAAATCGTCTTCGATGTCGTGAGGTTAGGAATCAGCGAGTTGCGTGTCCTTGGAGAAAGGAAAGACTGATTGAATGTCGGGGCATCGTTGAAATAGCCGACATTCGCGAAGAAACGGTGTCCTCCGGTGAGGATATACTCCGCATGAGCCTTCGCTGAATAGGTGAGGAACGTCGAGACCTTCGATTTTCCCTTTGATGTTATGACTTCATCTGATATGGGATCGTAGGTCGTGAGTTTCTGTTCCTTTCCGTTTATATCCTTGACTATTATTTCGTCATATTCGTTACGAATGGCAAGCGTGCCCCCGTCCCATGACGTCGGGAGAGTCTGCGCATCATCAAGCCCGGCGAAGAGTCCCTTGCGCACGAGACCTTCCCTCCAGAATGAGGAAAATCCTATTTTTCCGCCTACGTTTGCCTTGAAGTTTCCGAGGTCGAAATGTCCGTCAGCCCAGAGGTTGCCGTTACGAACCTGAGCGTAGTAGTCATAACCGTACTTACCACCCTTCATTATTTTCTCGGCCTGACCATCGTTGTTCATCCAGTAGTCAAGGTCGTTCTGAATCATTGCCTCGGAGAACGCAAAGTCACGCTCCGCGAAGTTGTCCGTGTTGAGGTAGTACTCGCCGCCGAGAAGATCCTTCACCTTCTTGTAGTACTCGGAACGGTTGATTTTCCCGGCGAGACCCCCGTTGAGAGTGAACCAGCTGTTGGCGTTCCACTTCACGTTGGCGGCAATGTTTATGTCATGCTGGTCAACCCTGCGCTCCTCCTGAACATATTTCGAGCGGCCGCCTTCAGAGTTGTAATTGATGTTGTAGAGGCGGTCCCAGTCGAGGTGCTGCGTGTTCACGTCATTGAGCCATGCCCTGGTTGCAAGCTCATACTTGTCGAGATTGTTGCGCCCCCAGTTGGAGTCATCCATGTAGAAGTAGCTCGGAAGGTTGCGGTAGTAGTCAGCACGCGGGTCGGCCGAGTCGTACCAGTCGAGCGCGGAATAGCCGTTCTTTCCCGTCCGGTAGAGAAGCGTCACGCCGGCCTCAAGATTTTCAAGAGGATTGGCGGTGTACTTGAGCACGAACACCGGCTCATGGGTCGTGCGCACGCGGGAGTTGCGAACCTTCCCGTTCTGGTAACCCCAGTTGGAGTTGTACATATTGTCCTTCATCAGGTCATAGACCTCCTGAGTGGAAGCGTTCTGCGCGCCTCTCGAACCCGGAGTTGCGAAGGCCATGAAAGCAAGGCGATGCTCATCGCTGAACTTCTTCTCCGCACCGAAATAGTAGGCGAAAGAGCGGTAGTAGACTCCCTTCACCCAGTCATTGCCTCCGAGCCGAGCGGAAACATTAGCTGCATAAGACCAGCCATTGTCAAGCTCTCCGGAAGCGTAAGTAGCCATCAGGCGCAGGCGGTATAGTGCCGAGTTGCTCAGCAGGCTGAAGCGCCAGCCCGGACGCACTGAAGCCGGGTTCGCGAGGATGTTGGTCACGCCATTGTAACCGCCGAAGCTGTAGTCGGACGTCTCCGTGCCTATGGTAGTCTCCTTCGCCCTCATCGCCTCGTTCAGTCCGCTCCACAGCGAGAACGGAGAGTAGCCGGTGACGGCGTCATTCATCCTCACGCCGGCGAGAAGCACGTCCTGGCTCTCGTTGGCGTAACCCCTATTTTTGAAGCGGACATCGCTGAATCCGTAGCCTACGATGTTGTTGTAAGGATCGTTCGCGCCGAAGAGGATTGCCGGAGCATCGGTATATCCCGAATCTTCCATGTCGAACTCGGCAAAATTGGAATCATCCACGTCAGCAATTCTCTGCTCCGCGATGAGGGACACAAAAATGAGGTCTTTCACATAGCCCTCGACAGTGAGGTTAATCTGCGTTGTAACAAACCCAGCGGCAGAAACTGTCATGAGATAGTGCCCGTCCTCAAGTCCCTCGAAAAGGAAGGTTCCGTCAGCGCGGGAATAGTCATCGACCACCGCATGCGCGTCCTTGGTGATTGTAATGTGGGCATTTGCAATCGGAACACGTCCGGCGCGGTTCACAACCGTTCCCTTCACTCCTCCAAGTCCGCTCGTCTGAGCGAAGAGGCCGAGCGAGCAGAGCAGCGCCGCGAATGCCGTAAGGAATTTTTTCATCATATTTTGTTTTTAGTTTATTTCTATTGTTGATGCAAAATTGTATAAAAGGATGGAATGCAAGGCATGAGAGACCTTTTTAACCGGAGCAACCTCCCAGTTGTGAGGATTAAAAAGTCGAACATAACGCAGCAATCCGCCTTTTTGGCAATTTTGCCCCTTATTTTCCGATAACGATATAGGTTGGATAGTGGTCGCTGTAGCCTCCGATGAACGAGCCGTTGGAGAAGGTTCTGAACGGATATCCCTTATACTGTCCCTTCTGGGTTGTCATCCACGGGCGCTTGAACACCACGCCGTAGTACTGCTTGCCGTGGTTCTTCGTCACTGGCTGGATCTTCAGACCGCCATTCGGAGCGCAGGCAAGATTATAGTTAACTAGTTCGAGGTCATATATGTTCCAAACGCCCTGGTAGCAGAGCGAGCCGTAGCCGGCCTTGAGCATCGCCGTGTACGGGGAGAAGAAATCGGAAGGAGTCACGTCCTCAAGTCTTTCCCGTCCGTGGAGATAATTCGCCATGGACTCATCCGTCGGGTTGTCGTTCATGTCACCCATCACAACAATTTTGATTCCCGGGTATTCCACCTCCATACCGCGCGAATGGTTGTAGATGATTTCGGCGCCTCGGCTGCGAAGATTGCCGCCCTTTCCCCCGCTCCGAGACGGAAGGTGGGCTACATAGAAGGCGAAGTGCTCTCCGTCTATAAGTCCGTGAACCATAAGGATGTCACGGGTCTTGAAATAGCTCGTGTCCGTGTCCGAGAAATCAATGTCAGAATCAAAGTCGAACGGAATGGACTCGCTGTCGAGGTAGGTGAACTGGTCCGGCTTGTAGAGCAGGGCCACATCCACGCCACGGCGATCCGGACTGTCGTAGTGGACAATCCCGTAATTGGCAGCCGCAATCTCCGGTTGGCTGACGAGGTCCTCTATGACAAGCCTGTTCTCGATTTCGGAAATTCCGAGAATTGTGTGCCAGCGCTTGTTGTTGTCGGCCATTGCCTTGATGACGGTAGCCATGTTGTGGAGCTTCTTCTCATACTTTGCCTGTGTCCACTTGTTCTTCCCGTCAGGAAGGAACTCGCTGTCGTTCTTGACCGGGTCATCGTAGATGTCGAAGAGGTTTTCAAGATTGTAGAACCCGATGACGTAGTTCTGTCGGGTTTTCTGCGCTGATGCCGAAAGGGTCATCAGAAACAAGAGAGCAGCGACTACAAATGAGCGTTTCATGTCTTTAGTCTATCATTTTGTGTGTTTGGTTTCAGTATTGTGTCATGTTATTATGCTGCAGAGTTCAGTTGCAAGTCATGTCCCCCCCTCCGCTATAACGACCACGCGTTCGCGCTCGGAGCCTTCGTCTCGATTGACGCCGCCTTTGCCCCACCCACCTTTGACGGCAAGTTCACGAAAAGGTCAAAGCCGAGTTTCTTCTCAAGCTCATCGATGGACATCATATCTGAAAATGTCGCCCGTTCAGCGTCGGTGTCATGATCCAGCCATACGGCACAGGCATCGTAGGAGTAACTTTTGTAGCGAAGCAAGGCCTTGTAATAGGCAGTTGGCACTGTGCAGCGGTTTCCTGCGCGGTCTGTAGTTGAACCTGAATCCGCATCAACGACGCACCCAGTCACAACGTAAAGCGTGTCTGTCGCGGAGTTCAGGCTTAAAGCCCAGCCCTGAACCGAAGACTCAAGCTTCTGCCATATACCTTGGTTGAACTCGGAACGCTGCGGGGTCATGTTTGTCGCATAGAAGGTCTGGGCGTTTGCCTCAACACTAGCTGAACGATCCCGCGCTGGGCATTGGTGTCCGCGGTCATAGTGCCCGCTGTATGAGCGGAATAGATTTGCCTGCCAAGACTCAGGGAGAAGCCCATCATACACGAACTCATCCACACGCATGCCCTTGGTTCCCATAAGGTCCTGGTTCAGAGGATAGGCCACCCAGAAGGAAAGTCTGTCTTTCTTGCTGAAATAGAAGGAGTAGTTCCTCACAGGCTTCCCCGAAATGGTCATTCCGTGCCATCCCCAGACAAGTTCGTCATCTTCTCGAGTTTCAGGCAGTTCAAGCCATCCGCAATCTGTGGAATTGGCCGTACCTCCAGACGCTCCTGCGTCATCGGCACCCTGCGTGAAGCGGCACTCTGCGACAGCTCCGGACTCGGAAGTGAGGACGACATAGAGACTGCGGGACTCGGCAGTGTTGTTCCTCTCATATCTGAGAAGTACATTGCTCCGGTAGCCAGTGCCGCTTGTCCGGCTCAGTTCAGCCCAGCCATCTCCGTCCACAAAGTCTATGTCAAGAGTCCAAGCGCCTGAAGCGCTCACCGTTACACCCACCTCTCCGGCAGCCTTCCCGACCTCCTCGCTTCCTATCGTCACCGACAAGTCCGCCTCATCCTTCTTCACGCCAAGAAGGTCGCACGAAATGACCGTCACGGCAAGCCCCAACACAGCCAAAAGTCTTCTGAATGACATCATCAAAATGTTTCTATTATTGTGATTTAAGGGAAGCCCGCCTTACCGGCAGGTTTCCCTTATCATAACTGTGCAAGCAAGTTCCTATTTTACCCAAAGAACAAACTTCTCTACTTGCACGAATCCATTTGCACCACCCTTCTGACAATCAAAAACGACCTTATAGAAAAGATTTTCTGCCGGGCTTTGAATCTCTGCAGAAAGTTTCCCATCATCATAAGTCAAATCTGTCCCTTCAACTCCAGTGAAATCAGCAGTTGAATTAACGAACAGCTTTGCAGAGGTCACGTTTGCCTTTGCATAAGCAGAAGCAAATATCACAACCTTGTCAATCTTCGTTGAAATGGCCGCTTTGGTTGCAATTGACGCAACAGATGCGCCATTTTTACTACCGCACTTTATATAGGTCCAATTATTAGACCAGTTATTATTATTGAAATTAACAATATCAAATTCCAGATCTCCCTTCTTTGCTACCCAAGATTTGCTATAAGCACCAACCTTATTATTTGTGCTATTATCATCAGGGAATGTAAGGACTATAGAGCCTTCACCCGGTTCCTCTACAACAGGTTGGTCTGCAGAGAGAGCCACTGACGTAACAAGAATATTGAAATATTTTGAAGCCGAAATGCCGACAAAATATCCGACAACATCCACCTTCTTGTCTTTAAACGATGCGTCAATATTCAACGGGTATGACAAACTTCCAGTTAGGCTTGCGCCGTTGATGTTCAGATTATAATAGTTCCCGCTAACACTAAGAATACCAGATGTTTTAACATAGCCCAATGCTGTTTTGTAATCTGCTATATTTGCAGCGGTGATTTCCGTTGCTTCCGGATAAGAAACTTGATTTCCTTCAGAGTTTGTCTTGACAGTGTAGTTAGCAATCTGCTCAATGTCATTGTGGGAATCTTTATTTCCGATCACCGTCACATTGTCTCCAATCTTTACAGATGGTTCAATTTCGGCATCAAACACATATTTAAGATCACCAGTCTCTGTCTGAATCAAGAACCCTTGAGCACTAACTGCAACGACTACACCCGTAGCAGTCACCTCTTCAACAACGGGAGGCTCAGACCCACCTCCATTTACAGAAACAAGCTGCGGATTTACATAGCTGCCGTCAACGTTCTGCATTGTCATCTCTGGAGTATTACCTTTGTAGTTCTGAAGATAGCCACACACAACAATCTCAGCCCCTGTCGTAATTTTGCTTGCGTCAGAGAATCTGTTTCCTCCAACATCTTTCAGTGCATATACATAAAATTTGTTAGCCGTGCTGCCATCGTCAGATATCCACAATGAAATACTCCCGTACCGTGAAATTGTTGACTCGTAATCGCTCTTGATTTCAGCAACAATTCCTTTGACGTAAACGACGCTCTCACTAAACGCATCTGCATCAAGTTTACCTGCTTCAGCACTTGCCTGCGAAGCAGAATATGGATTTTCTTTCGTGCCGTCACCTTCCTCTACTGGGGTTACCGCACCGCCCTCACCCTTCTGGGTTACAGTAAGCTTGGCTGCCTTGCCGGTCACGCGGAAAGAAACAGTTGCTGTCCTGTCCTTGCCGGTATTCTTCTCGGAAACAGTGACCTTTGCCTCTGTCTCAGAAACCTTCTCCACAGTCAGCCAAGCTTCCTTTACCGTTTCGATTTTCCACTCGCGGTTTGACTGCACGGTCACAGTCTTTGAGCCGGTCTCGCCAACCGCAAATTCGATCGTCTCCGGATCAAGAGTGATTGAAGGCGCGCCATTGTTGCCTCCCTCTTCCTTCTTGCAGCCGACAGCTACCATCGCCACCGCAAGCGCCGAAAGAAATAAATGTTTGATTTTCATTTTATTTGTGTTTATTTGGTTTGACTTCATTTCGCCGTATATCAACCAGCCCACAACACGGAAAGTTATACACGGTTTTGAAAATCACCACAAATTTAAGGCAATAAATTACATTTGCAAAGGCAATCTCAATTTTTGCTTAGAAACATGAAAAAATAAACTGTTTCAAGATTTGTCTTTGATTTTCGAGTGTCATCACAGCCATGCATGGGATACTATTTCAGATGGCGCTGTGAACTAATGCTTCGGGTGGATGTTGAGTTTCACAGGATGGATCATATTCTCAGGTTTGAGGATGGTGTCAAGATCTTCCTTTGAGAGTATGTCATGCTCAAGGACGAGGTCGTAAACTCCCTTTCCTGTTTCGAGGGCCTCCTTGGCTATTTTTGTCGCATTCTTATAGCCGATTACAGGATTGAGGGCAGTCACTATACCGATGCTGTTTTTCACATTGGCAAGGCACTTTTCCCTATTGGCAGTGATGCCGTCGATGCAGAGTGTGCGCAGAGTGTCAAAGCCGTTCATCAGAAGATCCGCGGACTCGAAACAGCATTGCGCCATGACCGGTTCCATCGCGTTCAGCTCCATCTGAGCCGCGTCTCCGGCAAGAGCCACGCAGACGTCATTGCCCATCACCTTGTAGGCAGTCTGCGTCATCACCTCGGGAATGACTGGGTTCACCTTTCCCGGCATGATTGAGGATCCCGGCTGCATCGCCGGCAGGTTTATCTCCTCAAGACCGCAGCGCGGACCGGATGCAAGGATGCGCAGGTCATTGCTTATCTTGTTCACCTTGACGCAGACACGGCGCATGGCGGCAGAGTAGCCGACCATCCCGGAAGTGTCGGAAGTGGCCCCAACGAGGTCGGAGGCAAGCTTGACCGGCCATCCGGTGATCTCGCAGAGGGCAGCGACGCATTTCTCCGCATAGCCCGGCTCGGCCGCAATTCCGGTTCCAATGGCGGTGGCACCCATATTCACTGTAAGGAAGTCGTCCGCTGCGAAATCGAGATTGCGAATCTCCCCTTCAAGAATCGATGCGAATCCATGGAATGTCTGCCCGAGCGTCATCGGCACGGCATCCTCCAACTGCGTGCGCCCCATTTTGAGGACGTCCGCAAACTCATCACCCTTTTTCTTTAGGGAGTCAATGAGCAAGCGAAGATGTTCCACAAGTTTCTGATTCGTGGCATAAAGTCCCAGGTGAATTGCCGTTGGATAGGCATCGTTTGTCGACTGCGAGCGATTCACGTGGTCATTGGGCGAGCAGTATTGATACTCCCCTCTCCGGTGTCCCATGAGTTCGAGAGCACGGTTGGCGATGACCTCGTTTGCGTTCATGTTGGTCGTCGTGCCTGCACCGCCCTGAATCATATCCACAGGAAAGTCCCCGTGGTGCCGCCCGTCAATGATTTCGCGGCATGCAGCCATTATTGCTCCTGCCTGTTCATCGGAGAGAAGGCCGAGCTGATGATTGGCCATAGCTGCTCCCATCTTCGTGATTGCCAGACCGTTGATAAAAAGAGGATAGTCCGAAAGTTTGAATTTGCTTATCCGGAAATTTTCTATCCCCCTGAGCGTCTGCACGCCATAGAGTTTTTCGTCTGGAATTTCCCTGCTTCCGATGAGGTCGCTTTCAACACGTGTCCTGCTACGTTCCATATCTTTCAGATTTGTCGGATTGTGGTGTATATATTTATGATTTAATGCAAATATGCCGAATTTCATTTTCTTCTGATGAAATCCGGCACAAATGTAGTAAAATATCCGCAGGCACAGGCAAAAAAATTTCCGTATATTTGACGCCGTTTAAACGGAATAGCCCACGGGCGGGCTTCGAAAGAGTTTGGAAAATATGGAAAAGATACGGATCTATTGCGAAAATACAGACACATACCAGGAAGTTGAATTCGGCACAACGCTACTCGAAATCGCAAAGAAGACAATGCCCAAGGAAACGGAGGGAACCGAGGATAAACGGATTCTCGCGGCTTTGGTCGATAATTCCCTGAAGGGACTGGGATTCGAGATATGCCGCCCGCACCAGATCAGGTTCATAGGCTACGGGGATCCTAACGGCATACGCACATACGCGCGTTCGCTCTGCTTTGTGCTCCAGAAAGCCGTGAGGGACGAGTTCCCAGGCAAGTTCCTCAACATTAAGTATGCGCTTCCGAGCGGGCTTTACTGCGAGCTGCATGAAAACCCGGACGGTGGGAAGTACGAGGTCCACGTGCCTTCCGGTGAGGAGATACGACGGATCAAGTCAAGGATGAAGGAAATTATCGGAAAGGATCTTTCCATACGCAAGGCGATACTCACCGAAGACGAGGCTGAGAAACTTTTCCTGAAGAACGGCCAGCCAGAAAAGATTGAACTCTTCAAGACACTGGGTCGCTACACCTACAGCGTCTATTTCATCGAAGACACCGCAGACTCCTTCTACGGGCCCATGCTCCCGTCTACGGGCTATCTCAAGACATTCGAGCTGCGGCCATTCGGCAAGGGGATCTGCCTCCAGTACCCTGGTCTCGGGCAAAAGGACAAGATTATGCCGATGAAGAAGCAGTCCAAGCTCGCCGCTGCCCTCGAAGACCACGAGAAATGGAGCCGGGTGCTCGGAGTCAGCAGCGTGGGTTCGCTGAATAAGACGATACTTGAAGGACACGCCCGTGAAATCATCAACCTCGCCGAGGCTCGGCACGAGCGCAAGTATGCCGCAATCGCTGACGCAATCTGGCAAAGGCATGAAAATGTGAAGATTGTGTTCATAGCTGGTCCGTCGTCATCAGGCAAGACCTCATCCTCGCTCCGACTCGCGCAACAGTGCAAGATCTTGGGGCTTAACCCTAAGGTTATCGAACTCGACAACTATTTTGTTGACCGCGAGCACACGCCGAAGGACGAGAACGGCAACTATGACTTCGAGTCTCTGCACGCGATGGACCTCGACTTTCTGAATGCGCAGCTGAACGATCTGCTTGCTGGGAAAGAAGTAGAGATCCCGAAGTTCAACTTCAAGACCGGTTCGCGCAGTTTCGAGGGCAACAAGATGAGGCTTGAAAAAGAGGACATACTCATAATGGAGGGCATACACGCGTTGAACCCGGAAATGGTGCCGAGCGTGGACCAGTCGAGGATTTTCAGAGTCTACGCATCTGCCCTGACCTCGCTCTCGCTTGACGAGAACAACAACATCTCAACCACTGACAACAGGATCCTAAGACGTATGGTACGTGACAACCGCATCAGGGGGATATCTCCTGAGGAAACTATTCTGCGTTGGCCGAGTGTGCGCCGCGGCGAAAACCGCAACATCTTTCCGTTCCAAGAGAACGCCGACATCATGTTCAACTCTGCGCTCGTGTTCGAACTCCCGATGCTGAAGTACTATGCAGAGCCGCTCCTGCGCCGCATCAGCCCGAAATCGGAGGCATACAGCGAGGCTGTACGACTGCTCAAGTTCCTCAGCTACATGGTGGCTCTGAGCCCGGAAGAGATTGCAATGATCCCTCCAACTTCGATTATGAGGGAGTTCATCGGTGGGCAGACGCTGTGAGACGATAGAGACAGAGACGATAAAGAAAAAACGCCACAAACCGGTAATGATTTGTGACGTTTTTTGTGGAGATAGACGGATTCGAACCGACGACCCTCTGCTTGCAAAGCAGATGCTCTAGCCAACTGAGCTATACCCCCGTTTTTTCGTTTCTTTTTGGCGTCTGCTGCGTCAGACTTCGCATCGTCAGGCGGTCATTACCAGCAGGTAACTCCCTTCCTCCTCGCTTCTCTTCCTTGCATCCATCCAAAAATAAACTTCAAAAGTCCAAGGATTTCTTTTTGGCGTCTGCTGCGTCAGACTTCGCATCCGCTCAGAAAACCTCAAAAGACAGAAGAAAAACTGTATTTAAATGAACTTGTGTAGTCCTGAGCAGACTTGAACTGCTGACCCCTACATTATCAGTGTAGTGCTCTAACCAACTGAGCTACAGGACTGTCTATTAGTGGGAGCAGAGGGAGTCGAACCCCCGACCCTCTGCTTGTAAGGCAGACGCTCTGAACCAACTGAGCTATGCTCCCTTAAAAGACTGATCGGAAGACTCGTGCACCGCATTGTATCGACTCTCAATTCTCGCT
>ERZ808252.1546-NODE-1546-length-16400-cov-5.411624_pt1 | contig 16400 bp, 16 predicted proteins | sample MGYA00521242_ERZ808252 | MGnify/ENA primary metagenome ERZ808252 (study PRJEB31516, sample SAMN03275581) | gut metagenome | biome: mammalia-associated habitat; material: feces | host: Papio cynocephalus | place: Kenya | collected 2012-08-07 ...
GTAGCGGGAGCGAGGCGTCAGCCGACAAAATCCCGCTGGACGGGATTTTGCGCGGAGCAGCCGGAATTCGTAGCACGGAATATGGCTACATTAAAGTCTGTACAACAAAAAGAAAGGGGTAAAAATCCCCTTAGTTGAAGGTCTTGAAGGTTCTTAGGGGACTTCTCCTCAAGAAGTCCCCTAAGCAGGGTTCGGGGCAGAGCCCCGAGGTCTTAAAATAGAAAGAGAGAAACATGGGAAAGATCAACGTATTGTCGTTTGCGGTTGCGAACCTCATCGCGGCGGGGGAGGTCGTCGATAGACCCGCATCGGTCATTAAGGAGCTGATGGAGAACGCCATCGACGCAGGCGCAACAAGCATCACGGTCGAAATCCAGCGCGGGGGAATCACCCTCATGCGGGTCACGGATAACGGGTGCGGCATGGCACCCGAGGACCTCCCCGTCGCAATCCGCAGACACGCAACCAGTAAAATCAAAAGCGCAGCGGATCTGGACGGCATCGCAACGCTCGGCTTCCGCGGCGAAGCGCTGGCGGCAATCGCATCGGTCTCGGACCTGCGGATTTTGTCACGAACGAAGGACGCACAGTTCGGTGCCATGCTGGAGGCGCACGGCGGCGAGAACGTCACCGTAACCGAGCAGGGCTGCTCGGTCGGAACCACCGTCATGGTCGAGAACCTCTTCGCCAATGTCCCCGCGAGACGGAAGTTCCTCAAAAAGGACGTGACCGAAACCATGGCGGTGGCAACCTACGTCGAGAAAATCGCGCTGTCGAACCCGCAGATTGCGGTAAGACTGGTGGCGGACGGCGTCCTCAAGCTGGAAACGGCGGGGGACGGCAACCTGCGGAGCGCCATTTACGCGCTGTTCGGGCGGGAGTTCGCAAACCGCCTCATCGAGCTGAAAACCGAGGACGACGGCATTGAGGTCAGCGGCTACATCGGCAGAACCGATAACTATAAAGCCACCCGCGCGGGCGAAAACTTCTTCGTCAACGGGCGGTACGTCAAGAGCAAAACCGTCATGGCGGCGCTGGAGCAGGCGTACACCTCCTATATGCCGCCCGAGAAATTCCCGTGCTGTGTGCTGTTCGTCACGGTCAACCCCACGCGGGTCGACGTGAACGTCCACCCCGCCAAGCTGGAGGTCAAATTCTCCAACGAGAAGGCGATTTTCGATGCGGTTTATTACGCGGTCCGCGCGGCGCTGGAGAGCAACGTCACGCGCCCGACCATTCGGCTGGAGGGCGGAATGCCCTCGGTTGCGAACCCGTTCGCCTTCCCGGGCGGCAAGGTCTCGGCGGCAACGGTGCCGATTGACAACGAGCGCCCCGAGTCGCTGACGCGGCGGCAGCTGTCCTACGACCTCGGCGGCAGGACCCAGCCCCAGCCCGACCCGCGCCCGCAGGGGGAGCGCCCGCAAAACGCGCCGCCCGCACGGGTGACGGCGGAGGAGTACCGCAGCATGGTCATGGGCGGCGGGAAAGCGCAGGCGGTGCCGTCAAATTCAACCGTTCCCACCGTTCCGACTGTCCAAACTGCACCGACTGCGCAGGTACAGCGGCAGGAGCCGCCCGCGCCAACGGAAGCACCGATAACGGTACCGCAGGAGCCGCCGCAGGACATCCCCGCAAGCGCGCCGATGCAGGTTGGGGAGGTCCCGCCGCCCCCCGAGCCGAGCGCGGCGGAAGCGCCCGCGCCCGCCCGCGAATATCGGATTATCGGGGACGTATTCCACGCGTACATTCTGGTGGAGACGGGGGACAAGCTGTTGATTATCGACCAGCACGCGGCGCACGAGCGGATTCTGTTTGAGCAGCTGAAGGCGGGATTACACCGCGCACAGCCCGTTTCGCAGATGCTGATGCTCCCCGTTGAGGTGATGCTGACGACAGGCGAGGTAGAGGCGCTACGGGGCTTTGACAGCGAGCTGACGCAGATTGGGTTCCGACTGCACTACGCGCGGAACACGGTCTCGGCGGACGGAATCCCCGAGGGTGTGGAGACAAACGCGGTGGGGGATATGCTCGGCACGATGGCGGGGCGGCTTCTCGACAACACGGGCAGTGTGAAGCTGACGCGGGACATCATCTTTGAAAAGGCGCTCTATCAGGCGGCGTGCAAGGCGGCGATCAAGGCGGGGCGCATCTACGCGCCCGAGCACATCGCGTGGGTGGTGAAGCAGCTGATGGACCTCCCCGAGATCACCTTCTGCCCGCACGGTCGCCCCGTTGCGATGGAGCTGTCAAAGGCGATGCTGGACCGAAAATTTGACAGGACGGGGTTCTGAGGGGAAGACCTTGGGGCTCTGCCCCAAGCCCTGCTTAGGGGACTTCTTTAGGAGAAGTCCCCTAAGAACCTTCAAGACCTTCAACAAGGGGAGTTTTTGCTCCTCTTTTTTTGTTTGTGCGGATTTTGATGCAGCCATATTCCGTGCTACGAATTCCGGCTGCTCCCGCGCCCAATCCCGTCCAGCGGGATTGGGACGGCTTACGCCTCGCTCCCGCTACCGGATAGAAATGGTTCAAGTTAGTTGCAGACTGATGCGGAATGACTGCGGGTCGTTCCCTTCGGATTACGACCCTGCAAAGTACGTAAGCTATTAAAGGTTAGAGGTTGTAGGGAACGACCCATGTGTCGTTCCGCATGGTCGAAAGAACTGTTGTACAAAGCAAAGCCCCTCGACGCTTGCAAAAAGCGCCGAGGGGCTTTGCCCGTTTGGTTGTTTTCACGCGTTCTTATAATCCGTTCCCCATTTTGCCATTGCGTCGAGGATGGGACCCAAGCTCTCGCCCAACTCCGAGAGGGCGTACTCCACGCGCGGCGGGACCTCGGGGTAGACGGTTCGTGTAATGATGCCGTCCGCCTCCATTTCCCGCAGGCTGTCGGTCAGGACCTTTTGGCTGATGCCCGCGAGGTCACGGCGCAATTCGTTGAATCTCCACGGGCGACCGCGCAGGTTGCGGATGATGAGCAGCTTCCATTTACTCCCGATGAGCTGTACCGTTGTTGCCACGGGGCAGGCGGGCAATTCTTCCTTTGTCAGCATAACGGCACCCCCTTTCCGTGTTTATTATACCACACTTCCGCAACTTTTGCAAGTCCTTTTCCGTGGGTTACTTTTTTCTTACTACGGCACAAAAAAGTGCGTACTTTACAAGTCGGATTTTTTGTTGTATACTGTATCTGCAAGCGGGGAGCGGATGCGACCCGCGCAAAAATCCACACGGAAACAGGAGAAGGTATTATGAACAAGAACACATTCAAAAGGGTTACGCTTGGCAAGGGCGAGGTTAACGTTTACGATTTCGGCGCGGTGAAGCTGCACGCCTACAAGACGAACGACCCGATAGACAACGAGGTCTTTATCGCAGAGAAGAACGGCAGGGCGGTTGTCATCGAGTCCCCCTGCTTCCGCGACAACATCGCGGAGCTGACCGACTATCTGAAGAACCTGAAGGTGGAGGGCATTCTCGTTTCCTATCACGGCGCGGGTGCGACCTTCCTGCCCGAGGTCCCGAAGTACGCAACCGAAAACGCGGTGGCATACTCCGAAAACGGCGGCGGACGGGCGTTGATTAACAATTTCACCGCCGCATTCGGCGAGGCGTTTGACAACAGCGTCCACAAGGTCACGAACCTCCTCGGCGCGGGTAAGACCACCATCGGCGGGATGGAATTCGTCATTCACCCCACGCATGAGGCGTTTGACATCGAGCTCCCCGAAATCAACGCGGTTTACACGCATATGCTCGGGCACGACTGCCACTCCATCGTGGCGGGCGCGGGACACGCCGATGCCATTATCGCACAGCTGCGCGGGTACATCGAAAAGGGCTATTGCCTGATTCTGACCTCGCACTATACGCCCGAGGACCTCAAGGATGCCGAGACGAAGATTGCCTATCTGGAGCATTTGAAGGCGCTTGCCGCCGAGAGCGCGGATGCGGCAGACTTCAAGGCACGGGTTGCCGCCGCTTACCCGCAATATTCGGGGCAGAACTATCTCGACATGACCGCGGGCTTCTTCTTTGCCTGACATGACACAGCGCGAGAGAAGGCTGTATCTCATCCGCAGGCTCTCGGAGGAGCGCGGGGAGAAAACCGCGATTCCCGAGGCGGAGCAGGCACAAAAACGCCTGCTCCGCGCGCTGTTCAATCTCCGCCCGCCGATGGAAGCCGATGCGGAATTCCTGCGGGTGCAGGATGCGTATCTGCGGGAGGAGACGGCGGAAAAGGGCATCACCGACCTCTCCTCGCTGACCCCGATGCGGAAAGGGCTCTACCTGTGGCAGGGGGACATCACCACGCTCCGCTGTGACGCAATCGTCAACGCCGCAAACAGCGCCCTGCTCGGTTGCTTCTGCCCGAACCACGGGTGCATTGACAACGCAATCCACACCTACGCGGGGGTCGGTCTGCGCCTTGCCTGCGCGGAGCGGATGGAGAGGCAGGGGCACGGGGAGCCGACGGGACAGGCAAAGCTGACCCCCGCCTTCAACCTGCCGTGCCGCTATGTGCTTCACACCGTGGGACCGATTGTTGCGGGACGGCTGACCGCGCGGCACCGTGCGCTCCTTGCGTCGTGCTATCGCGCCTGTCTGGAGCTGGCGGAGGAAACGGGAGTCGGGAGCCTCGCGTTTCCCTGCATTTCAACGGGGGAGTTCCGCTTCCCGCGGCGGGAGGCGGCGGAAATCGCAGTCCGCACGGTGGAGAACTACAGGGCAAAAACAAACAACCGCATGGAGGTGATATTCGATGTTTGGAAGGACGAGGACCGAAGGGTCTACAGCCGCTTACTCGGCGGCAATTGAGCGCCTGCGGGCGGCGCTGGACGAAGCCGACGCGGTTGTAATCGGCGCGGGCGCGGGGCTTTCGACCTCTGCGGGCTTTGCCTACAGTGGGGAGCGGTTCCGCCGGTATTTTGCCGATTTCGAGACTGCCTACGGCTTCCACGATATGTATGCGGGCGGCTTCTACCCCTATCGGACCGCAGAGGAATACTGGGGCTTCTGGAGCCGCTACATTTTCGTCAACCGCTATACCGACCCGCCGAAGCCGACCTATCGGACCCTGCTCCGCCTGACGGAGGGGAAGGACTGCTTTGTCATCACAACGAACGTTGACCATTGCTTCCAAAAGGCGGGCTTTGATAAGAAGCGGCTGTTCTATACGCAGGGGGATTATGGACTGCTTCAGTGCAGTGAGCCGTGCTGTAGTGAGACGTGGGAAAATGAGGAGAGCATCCGACAAATGGTCGCGGAGCAACGGGACCTGCGCATCCCGACGCGCCTGATTCCCACCTGCCCGAGGTGCGGAAAGCCCGCAACGGTGAACCTGCGGGCGGACGGGCGGTTTGTCGAGGACGAGGGCTGGCACAGAGCGGCGGAGCGGTACGCAAATTTCCTGCGCACAAGACGGTGGCAAAGGCTCCTGCTTCTGGAGCTTGGAGTCGGCTATAATACCCCCGCCATCATCAAGTACCCGTTTTGGCAAATGACCGCCGAGAACCCCCGCGCCACCTATGCCTGTGTCAATCGGGGCGAGGCATCCTGCCCCCCAATCATCGCGGACCGCGCCGTCTGCATCAACGGAGATATCGGAGAAGCACTGGAGACGCTGTTGGCAGGAAGGTAACGCTTTTGCGGAGCAGTGTGTCATTCCAACCTTGAAAAAACGCGAGGGAAGTGGTATAATAAAGGGGAACGATGCAAATGCAAGGAGAAGCGTATGAAGTACACGACCAAGAAGGTCAAAATCCCCGCAGGCGGGAGGCAAATGAAGCTGTTGATTCTGTTGCCGAATGACCGAAGCACCGACCGCACAGGGGTTCTGTGGATTCACGGCGGCGGATATGTGACGGGAATGGCGGGCATGGTGCACCACTCGCGCGCAAAGAACTTGGTCCGAGCCTGCGGCGCGGTCGTCGTCTCACCCGCCTACCGCCTCGCGGGGAAAGCCCCGTATCCCGCCGCATTGGAGGATTGCCACGCGGCGCTCGTGTACCTGAAGGAGCACGCGGCGGAGCTGGGCGTCCGAGCCGACCAGCTCATGGTCGGCGGAGAGAGCGCGGGCGGAGGGCTTGCGGCGGCGCTCTGTATGTACGAAAAGGACATCGGCGGCGTGAACATCGCGTTCCAGATGCCGCTTTACCCCATGCTCGACTGCGAGGAGACCGAAACGTCAAGGGATAACCACGCCCCTGTCTGGAACACCAAGCGCAATCGGTACGGCTGGAGAAAGTACCTCGCAGGGTGGACGGGGGAGGTCCCGTGCTACGCATCCGCGGCAAGACGGAAGGACTACACGGGATTGCCGCCGGCATATACCTTTGTCACCACCGCCGAGCCGTTTTACGCGGAAACCGTGACCTATATCGAAAGCCTGAAGCAGGCGGGTGTCCCTGCGGAGCTGGATATTTACAAGGGATTATACCACGCCTTTGATATGCTCACCCCGTTCCGCCGCGTCAGCCGGCTTGTCGGAGCCAAGTTTGACGAGCGCTTCCGCTACGCGCAGAAGCATTATTTTGCGGAGCAAGAGGAGAAGAACAGGGAATAGGGAATAGGGAAGAGTGAAGAGTGAAGAAGGAAAAAGGAAGGCTCCCGCGCCTCGGCGCGGGAGCCTTCCTTTTTGGCGAAATTGTCGTTTCCGTCTAATACTTTCATACGCGCTCTATATCATAACAAGTGGTTCTCTTATGGTATAACAGAACTTGTGGTTCTTGTCAATAGGGTAATCAAAACATTGAACTAATTGTTTGTATTCAAACTGTATCGGTCGATTTCTTGGAGTATTTCTGCAAAAAAATCAATCATTGATATTGTAAAAAAAGGCTAACTATGTTATAATAAAGATACTATGTATTTGGGGTTAAAACAAGGCGCAATTCATAGGAATCAGTTACAAAAAGCTATGGGTTTAACTCATTCAAAAGGACATAACAAAGGTTGAACTAAGGCGCGAGGTTGGAATTTCGGCGGGAACAATGAGCGAACTTGATAAAGGCGAGGAAGTTGCGCTGTCGGTCTTGCTGCGCATTTGCGATTATCTGAATTGTGATATTGGAGATATATGTGAGGCAGTGCGTTTAGACACATTATGGGCTACTATGCTTAACGGGAGTGGTGAAGAAGGTTATAAAGGATATTGGAAAAGAAAAGAATGACAAGTATTAAGGAATCCCGAATATACCTCGAATGGCAAACGCAAGTCAACGTTTATGTTGGAAGAAAAATTTATGTACCAGTACAAAGTGGTACATGAGCATAGTAGCTATTAAGAAAGCGAATGATGCTGGAGTTAAATGCTCTGTTCTGGCAAAAAGGGGGGCGATTGAACTGGCGGAGTTCTCAAAAGAAAACGAGTATGGCATCACACTGATTACTACGAACGAGGCGTTTCGGAAGCGTATGGAGCAGGGGACCGCACCGTGGGAAAAGCGACTTGCAGTACTAAGAGCTTTATATACGCCGGATGCAAAACATGGGTAAGCATTGAGCTGTTCCTGCCCCCTATATTGTCAGACAAGACTTGCAAGTGTTGCTGAAGGAAGTGAGTTTCGTTGATCGGATTATTTTCGGTCGTATGAATTGCAGCACTGAAGTTACTGCTTATACGCAACACAGGTAGTTTTTCAATGATCGGGGCGCAGAGGTAATAGCGTTCTGTGATGAGCGTGGCATCAGTTGCCATATCAAGAACGGAACGATTGCAAAATAAGAGATACAAAAAAGAACCTGCTGTGCAATTCAGTAGGCTGTATCTACCTTGTAGGAAAGGATTAAGTGTATGGAATGGACTAAGGAAAAAGTCATTCAGAAGATGGAGGAGCTCCGAGATAAAGGTTTCATTCGTGTTCCTGCGGACATGTTTAGAAAGGACGATGGAATCGTTGGCCAGATTTTAGAACGTGAATTTGGCGTTGCTGAGAACAACCTGCATCTTGCTGATTTGGGCACATATGAGCTTAAAGGAATGAGAAAAAAGAAAAGCAAGGCAAGTACATTAACTTTGTTCCACCAAACATCAACGGCAGGATTAACACCCAATCAAATATTTGATAGGTTTAGCTATGAGAAACCTTCTCGGAGGGATGGATCACTTAAGCGAAAACTCTTTACCACCATATATGGAAACAAGGTCAACCGCCTCGGTTTTATTCTGCGTGGGAATGGTGAGGCGAGTGTCGATTTGTTTTTTCAAGATGAGTATTTGGCAACATGGGATTTGACAAGCGGTCACGGAAAAATAAAACAGGTTTTATTTGCCTTGGCCGAGACGAGAGGGGCTACCAATTCGAGGGATGAAGAGTTTCATTTTGTAGAAGCGTTTATTTTGAGCTCGCCAAAAAACATTTATGATGCAATTGAATCTGGTGCTGTTGTAATGGACCTGTGTATTGATCAGCCAGCTTCAGATTTCAGAAAGAAAGTTCCTCATGAACGAGGGCCGCACATAAGAATACCGGTAAGAAAATTAAATAGTTTGTTCGACAGTGTCGAGAAGATCATGTAGTAGGTAATAAAAAGAGAGAGCACGATCTGGACTTGCTTAGAATCAGATTACAAGAAATCAAAGAAATGGGATGGGTCAGAAATCAACGTCTCGGCAATGTCGGTGGTGTAGGCAATACGCTGGAGGATCTTCTTGACGTTGCGGAAAAAAACTTCAGTTACCCGATTTTGGAGATTGAGAATTGAAAAGCCAACGAGCCGAGACGGGATTGTTGTTAACACTATTCCACCGTGAGCCTAAACCTCGAAATGCACGAATAGTTCCGCAGGTTCTGCTTCCACTTTATGGGTGGCCCCATCAAGATGTGGGGATTTTCTATCCGATGAACGAAAGAGGCTTCCGACAAAACCATTGAATGCAACCTTCCGCAGCGACTGAGGGGGTAAGGTCAATGTTGACTGGAACCTGAACACATTTTCATTTCCTTTGACTACCGAATGATTGATGATCGTCATGCTGAGTGGCGCAGATTCATAAGAGATGGTGTCGGCGCAGGAGATATTGATCCTACACGGGAGATGTTTTTAGATCTTATCGAGGCTGGAGGAATTTATGTTGATTTTGACGCACGTACCGGGCACAATCACGGGACAAAATTCCGGCTCAGGCCTGCGGCAGAAAACGGCTTATGTCAGCAGCACATAATTGTTTAAAGGGTGTTCTTCAAGAAAAGTTTAAAAATAATCTGTCCTGTCCCAGCTGATTTTAAGCTGAAATAGTGCTATAATAGTCCTGAATTTAGGGCGAAAGGGGTCTGGCATGGCTAAAGAACCTATTTATCTAGATACATATGCTTTACAGCAAGATATGCGTATCCGCTTACCAAAATCGATTCTGAATAACCTTCCGGTTGAAAAAGGCACAACAAAGTTTTCGATTTATTTAGATCAACAGAAGAGTGAGCTAATCTTGCGTATTGCAGAAGCTCCGAAGGAGGAAGCGGAATGAAACACTTGATTGCCTGTGGCGATACACTTGAGTTAATAAAACAGGTAGAACCTGCTTCTATCGATCTGTTGGTAACGTCACCACCGTATTGGGCCAAACGGGTTTATAATGGCGAAGGAGAAATCGGTTCAGAAGAAACTCCTGAAGCTTATGTATCAAGGCTTGCGGACTTTTTTGATGAACTTCGTCCGTACCTGAAATCGACCGCTAATATCTTCATTAATGTTGGAGACACGTATTTTGGGTCAGGGGCCGGTGCTTGGAGCAAGTATTTAGACGATGAAGGAAACATTACGCAAACTCAAAAGGATCGTAAAGAGAAGTATTTTACAACTAAACCGCTTCAACCGAAGATCAAGCAAAACGGAAAGTTATATCAAAACAAGCAACTTCTGCTCATCCCATCTCGGTTTGCTATTGAGATGCAGGAGCGAGGCTGGTTGTTGCGTGACGATATTATTTGGCATAAGCCGAATAGGATTCCTGCCAGTGTCACTGACCGTCTTAACAACACATATGAACATGTCTTCCATTTTGTACTAAACAAGAAGTATTTCTTCGACTTGGATGCAATCAAGATTCTCGGTGCAAATGGTCGCATGAAAAATCCGGGTGATGTTTGGGCCATCAATACACAACCTCTTAATGGCAGCCACACGGCAACATTCCCAGAGCAACTTGTTGAACAGATTGTGCTGTGTGGAAGCCCAAAAGATGGCGTTGTGCTCGATCCATTTTTAGGAACGGGCACAACTTGGATAGTAAGTGACCGGCTTGGAAGAAGCTGCATCGGGTTTGAAATCAATCAAGAGTTCTTCGATTTTGCACAGAGCAGGTTTAAGGAAAGCGGAGAATTTGAATAATGTCAACTACCGATTTCATAAGCATTGATAACGCACGGCTTTGTGATTGTAAGAAAGGTTTCCTTTCTTGCATTGAAGCCAGAGACTGGATGAAGAATCAAATAGGTGTATGGCAGTTTATGTACGAACCAAGGGACATAAGGGACAAGTCAGTTCATCCTGCTGTATTCCCTATTGCTATGGCCCAAAGAGTTATTGAACAGTTTACCCACAGAGGCGAACTTGTATTAGATCCTTTTGTCGGATCTGGAACTACTCTTCTTGCCGCACAAGATTTGGATCGAAATGCATTAGGTTTCGATCTAAAGCAGGAGTATGTTGATCTTTCAAATTCTCGTGTTTCAGAACCGCCCACTGACTGTCATAGTAAACAAATGGCGTTTTGTGATGATGCCAGAAATATCGTGAACCGTGTTGCGCCGGGGACGGTTAAGCTGGCTTTTACATCGCCACCATATGCCAATATACTGAATAGGGAGAGAAAAAACAAAAGTCGCCGTGGTGATTTGCGTGAAAACGAACAATTCGGCAAGGTTGAGCAGTATAGCCAAGATCCCCGTGATTTAGGAATACTTGATGCTGATTTGTTCGAGAGACAAATATCCGATATCTTTCGTGATATGATGCCTGTCTTTCAAGAGAATGCCCATATCCTTATAAATATCACGGACGCTTGGATTGATGGCAAACGAGTGCCCTTGCATATAAACATCATCAATGCCATGCGTGCAGCTGGTTATGAATTTAGAAACACAATTATATGGGATCGCCGTAACTTGGTGAATAAGATCGGAATATTTGGATGGCCGACCAGCTATATCACTATGGGCACAACGTTTGAATACATTCTTGACTTTACGATTCCTTCTCCTGCAAAGAAGACCGGAGCAAAATCAAAAGAACAGGATGTGTAAGGCCTCTTGTGCTGTTCTGTGGTGAATGATTCGTCAAACGACTCAAGAATGTGAGAATGCCGTGCGCATAGTTTTTGAAAAAACGTGAGTGGGAGACTTTCACATATGAGGAAAAGAATCAATTGCTTTTTCTCAGACAAAAACAGTTGCTCGACACGTTTCTTGAAAGGAATGCCATTCCCAAGACTCAATATGAGAAAAGCCTTACGGGCCTGACATTGAAAATGGGTTCAAGCGTCGAAGCAATCAACGAAGAATGATGAATCTTTTAATCATTCCACACTTTTTTAATTGTGTCTCCAACAGCCGTTTTTGAGGGGTAAGTTCCAAAGGCCGTAGAACCGGCCAGCGATAATCGAATAACCAGAATAAGGACTGCCGAAGCTCTGCTGTAAAACACCGCGGAACCTCGAAGGTCCTTGATTTCTTCTCTGGCTCTGCCACTACTGCCCATGCGGTCATATAGCTCAACTCCGAGGCTGGCGGGCACCGCAAGTTCATCATGGTTCAGCTTCCTGAAAAGTGCATCGAAGCAAGCGAAGCCTACAAAGCGGGCCACAAAAACATCCGTGAAATCGGCAAGGAGCGCATCCGCCGTGCCGAAGGCAAGTTCAAGTCCGAAAGCCCTATGACCACACAACCCCTAAAAGTTTTTTCTATCTTGACAAATACCGTTAAATATGATATAATATGTTTACAAATAGAGCTTGACAAGGAGGGACAGGTCGTGTACAATGCTTTGACAGACAGACAGACAGACAGACAGACAGACAGACAGACAGACAGACAGACAGACCTGTTTACGCCTTTGTGACAGGCTTTGTTGTGATACCGAAAATAGCATAACTGAATCAGAGTTACCCCCATAAGCCGCCCAAGCGGTGTGATTTATCACATCGCTTGGGCGGCTTATGCTGTTTCGATAGATGAAAACCCATACACCATATGAAAGGAAACTGCGTTATGAAACGATTTGCATCCCGATTGATTGCCATGTCTTTGTCTGCTCTTTTGGTAGGTAGTGCGTTGGCTTCCTGCAACAAGCCCGGAGAAAAGCCGCCTGTTACAGGAGACAAAACAATTGAGTCCTCTGATTCTCTCAGGGAAACAACTGGAAAGCCGGAAGAAACAACGAAGGCACCGGAAGAAACAACCAAACATCCGGAAGATACAAAAAACGATGAGCCGAAACCGGATGATACCACTCCGGACGATACCAAACCGGAAGACCCGAAACCGGAGGAGCCAGAACCCGAACCGATTATTGAAGGTCCGTATCGGATTGACTATCTGAATAATTTTCCGTATGGGGGAAGTTGCACAGCGCGGCTTGTTTTGAATCCTTCTTGGACAGAGGACTTTACAGTCGAGATTCCTGCCAACAGTCCGGACGGAAACTTGATAACGCATTTCAGCCGGTGGAATAACTGTCTTGTCGGCGATTACGTTCCGAAGATCATTTCGGAAAAGACCTATCAGGAAGCTATTATGAAGCCGCTTAAGGAAGCGTGTGCGCGAGGAGAAGTAGAAGAGTTTTATGTACATAAGGTTGATTCCTATTTTGCGCCGAGAAATCCTTCGGAAATGAAGACAGATGCCGAAAAAGAAAATTGTATCAAGCGGTATCCAATAACCGATCCAAACGGTGCTAATATTCCGATTCGCATTTTTTCAGAGGATGCATCAAACGTTGAAATCCTAATGGTTCAGAATTACCTGAGCAAATATACTTCGTTTTCTAAGGAAACCATCAAGGCGGACTTTGCTTATTTTCAGGATGCTATCCGAAAATCACAGTTGAATGAGATACAAAAGGCGAAGTTGCTGTTGGAATATCAATATTCGGAAAACGACCACCTTGTTGGACTTACACTTCCGGATACTTTGTGGGGGGTGCAGGCATCAGATTTGATTGGTTTTAAGGACCTGATACAAATCGAAAACGGTATTTCTTATATTGGAAATTGGGTGATCCGCGTTGACAGCAGCCTGACATCGATTGAATTGCGGGACGGAACAGTCGGCATTGCAGAGGGAGCGATCTCCAATGGCGATGATAATCTGAAAAGCATGACAATTCCCGCAAGCCTGAAAACGATTTGTGGTGAAATCGCAGGAAGGTCTTTTCGGAATCTCTATATTTCCGATCTTGCGGCATGGTGCGCTGTACGGTGTACCAGATACTCTTATAGCGGTTTTGGAAGCGCTTTTAACGTAGCACACGATCTGTATCTGAACGGTGAGTTGCTGACTGATTTGGTTATCCCGAACGGCGTAACAAAAATCGAAGCGTCTGCGTTTGGGCGTTGTGTAAATCTGAAAAGCCTGACGATTCCTGCAAGTGTAACGGAGATCGGATCATTGGCTTTTAATGGATGTACCGGCTTGACGGCGGTTTATATCTCCGATCTCACAGCATGGTGTAATTTAAGGCTATCCTATAGAATGTCTCCGCTGTGGTATGCCGGCAGCCTATATCTGAATGGAACACAATTGAAGGATGTGGTCATTCCGGATGGGGTAACAACGATTGGTTCCGGTGTGTTTGCAGGCTGCAATTTGACAAGTATAACCATTCCGGACAGTGTAACAAGCATTGGAAGCAATGCATTTGCCGATTGTTTGTATCTAAAAGAAGTAACGCTGCCAAACGGTATCACAAGCATTGAGCAGTCCGCTTTTAAAAATTGTACGAATTTGACCGATATTACCCTTCCGAACGGCTTGACTGTAATTGGAGATTCTGCATTCATGGGGTGCAGCAGCTTGGTTAAGGTCACAATTCCGAAAGGTGTTACGGATATCGGTTATTCGGCTTTTGGGAATTGTCTGAATTTGACGGAAGCCTTAATACCGGATGGCGTGACAACGATCGAAAATAGCGTGTTCTCCGGATGTACCGCTCTTGCTAATGTTCGGATTCCGGAAAGCGTTACGTCCATTGGAGGCTATGCTTTTTCGTACTGTAGTAGTTTAACGGAAATTACGCTGCCAGGCGGCTTAACAGAACTTGGCTGGGGAGCCTTTTCCGGTTGTAGTAATCTGATGGCAATCGTGATTCCGTGCGGTGTGACCAAGATAGAGGGAGAAACCTTCTCCAATTGCGCTTCTCTTACAGGTATTGTCCTGCCGATCGGCACCACTGAAATCGGAAGTAATGCATTCACCAACTGCGGTGGTTTGATCGAATTTGTGGTTCCGAATGGTGTGACCGAAATAAACAGAGGTACTTTCTCCGGTTGTTCCAATCTTGTAAAAATAACTCTGCCGAGTGGTATTTTGAGTATCGGAGAATCTGCATTCTCCGGATGCAGTGTGCTGGCTGAATTGGTGATTCCGAGCGGTGTGAGAAGCATCGGAGCATCTGCTTTTCAAAACTGTAGCAGTCTCAAGCGCCTTACAATCCCGAACGGTGTGACGTGTATTGAAGACGGGACATTTTCCGATTGCGCCAATCTTGTCAGCGTAGAACTTCCGAACGGCATCACGGAAATCGGAGAGTCTGCTTTTTCCGGATGTGTCAGCTTAACGGGATTTACGATTCCGGTTGGTGTGACTAAAATCGGTTCGTCTGCATTCCGGAATTGCAGTTCTTTGACCGAGGTTGTCATTCCGCAAGGTGTGTTGCAAATTGAATCCGAGACATTTTTGGGATGCCGTGACTTGGTTCGCGTTACCATTCCGGGAAGCGTAGCCGGCATTGTTTACGGTGCGTTTTACAATTGTAGCAGCCTAACTGAAGTTAATATTACAGATATAGCAAAGTGGTGCAATCTTTCTATTGCTTTTAGACAGTCTTATGGAGATAGCAGCAGATTTCAAAGAATATTCCCTAATTCTTATAACTTATATTTAAACGGTGAACTTATTAACAATTTGGTGATTCCGAATGGTGTAACGGGAATCAATGCTTATGTGTTTTCCGGGTGTCGCAGTATCACCGATGTTACGTTCTCAGATTCCGTAACAGAAATTGATTCGTATGCCTTTTCCTCGTGTAGTAGTCTTATTCGTATTACGATTCCGGATAGTATGAAGCGCATTGGTGGGGATGCTTTTGGGAGATGCAACAATTTAGCAGAAGTATATATCGATGATCTTGCGAATTGGTGCGAAATTTCGTTTACGGTTCTGAACATTTATGTTTATGAATATATGAATGCAAGCCCGTTTTCCAGTGTATATAACCTGTATTTGTGCGGAGAACTTGTAACAAATCTTATTATTCCGGACGGCGTGACCCATATTCAAGCCTATGTCTTTTCCGGTTGTGGAAGTCTGACAAGTGTTACAATACCGGATAGCGTGACGAGTATCGGCGATTCTGCGTTCGAGAATTGCATTAGCCTGACAGGTGTATATATTACGGATCTTGCCAAATGGTGTGGCATCTCCTTTGGAAGTTTCGATGCAAATCCTTTGTATTATGCGAATCAATTATACCTGAACGGAATGCATATTACCGATTTGGTGATTCCGGATGGCGTGACGAGTATTGGCACTCTTACATTCTTTGGCTGCAGTAGCCTGACGAGTATCACGATACCGGATAGCGCAACGAGCATCGGGGGTTCTGCGTTCTCCGGTTGCAGTGGTCTGACGAGTGTCACAATCCCGAACAGTGTGACGAGTATAGGCAATGCTGCGTTCTCCGGTTGCAGTGGCCTGACGAGTGTCACAATACCGAACAGCGTGACGAGCATCGGCGGTTCTGCGTTCTCTGGTTGTAACGGGCTGACGAGTGTCACGATAGGAAAAGGCGTGACGCGCATCGGCAATTATGCGTTCGAGAATTGCAATAGCCTGACAGGTGTATATATTACCGATCTTGCCAAATGGTGCGGTATCTCCTTTGGAAGTTCCGATGCAAACCCTCTGTATTATGCGCATCAATTGTATCTGAACGGAATGCATATTACCGATTTGGTGATTCCGGATGGCGTGACGAGTATTGGCATTCTTACATTCTTTGGCTGCAGTAGCCTGACGAGCATCACGATCCCGAACAGCGTGACGAGCATCGGCTATTCTGCGTTCTCCGGTTGCAGCGGGCTGACGAGTGTCACGATCCCGGATAGTGTGACGAGCATCGGCAGTTCTGCATTCTACGATTGTAGTAGCCTGACGAGCATTACGATAGGAAAAGGTGTGACAAGC
>ERZ808252.1547-NODE-1547-length-16390-cov-3.625344_pt1 | contig 16390 bp, 14 predicted proteins | sample MGYA00521242_ERZ808252 | MGnify/ENA primary metagenome ERZ808252 (study PRJEB31516, sample SAMN03275581) | gut metagenome | biome: mammalia-associated habitat; material: feces | host: Papio cynocephalus | place: Kenya | collected 2012-08-07 ...
CAGCAGTTCGCTCGGATTTATAACGAAATTTATCGACGTGTTCCTTGACGGCGTGACCAAAAACGATTTGAGCGAAGACTTCACGACGTATATGAAGAATATGCCAAAAGAAGACTACGACGCTATGAGCGTTTCGTACGGACTTCGCTACAATCTCGTGCGTAAGAGTTACGACGCAAACGGAAACGTCAAATATCTCGACGTGTCGCAAAACCCCGAACCGACCACCGCAATGGGCATAGCCACGACGGTTTTCGGTGAAAACGGATTGCAATCCAAATTCTGGCAGACGCTTGTAGGCGACGAGCAGACCATGCTCAAAGAGTATGACCTTATCGGTGAAAACAGCCGCTATCCGCAAAACAAAAACGAAATTTTGCTTTGCATCAACGACGACAACTCGATAAACAAAACTTTGCTCACGGCGTTTGGTATCGAGCTCTACAAAAAGGACGCGGACGGCAATCTCGTGCTTGGTGAAAACGGCAGACCCGTCGAACTCACCGCCGACGAGATAACTTCCGATTATTTCATCGGACAAACGTTCAAACTCATCGATAACGACGATTATTACAAATATAACGACGAAGACGGTTGCTATGAAAATCTCGACTTCAATTCGAGCAATCTCACCTGGGGATATTCTTCTTCCGCACAAGGCGATTTGCAAAGCCTATACGACGGAGCGGAGAACGAACTCAAAATCGTCGGTGTAATTCGTCAGAAAGAGAAGAGCATGCGCTCATACGTCAACTCCGCGCTTTGCTTCACGCCGGAACTTGCCGAATGGGCACTCGAAAAAGCGTACAACAGTCAGGTTGCGGCGTTCCAGAGACAATCCGAATATATGGACAACATGATAACCGTGTTCGACGAACTTCTCGATGAAGTGGAAATCACCGAAAACAAGGGCATCGCAAGTCTCGTTTCGGGCGCAGTGTTGAAATTCTCATATTTCTGCAAGGCAATCGGTGCGTCCAAAGCGTCCAGTTATATCACCGTGTATCCTGCAAACGTAACTCAAAAAGAAGCCGCAGGAAAATACATCAACGCGTATAGAAACGCAAAAGGCGAGCAAAACGGATATTTCGACGTCTCGGCAATGTTCCTTTACAACGTCAACGCAATTCTCAATCTCGTCTCGGCAATGCTCATCGCAGTTGCCGCAATCTCGCTTGTCGTTTCCACCGTCATGATCGGCGTCATCACGTCCAACTCCGTCATCGAGCGTACTCGCGAAATCGGTATTCTCCGCGCACTCGGTGCACGAAAGCGTGATATTCGCAACGTCTTCCTTGCCGAAACTTCGCTCATCGGTCTTGCCAGCGGCATCATCGGCATCGTCCTGACCTACGTCCTTTGCCCGCTCATATCGCTCATCATCAAAGCGTCCACCGGCATCGGATCGCTCCTGCATTTCAACCCGTTGCACGCACTCATACTCGTCGTTCTCTCTCTTGCACTCACCGTCATTTCCGGTATTTTGCCGGCAATCGGAGCGTCAAGGAAGAATGTTGTTGATGCTCTCCGCGTCGACTAAAAACCACGCTAAATAGCGAATAACTTCGTCAGAGCCACGCTCCCGTCAACTCACGTACGTCTAGTACGCTAGGGTTGCCGTTAGCGTGGCTCTTTCTTGTTCTTCATCTATTTAGCGTGGTTTTTTTGCGAAGCAACAGTATTAGATAGTACGCTCGTAGCACATTAGGGGGCGAACAAGGGATTTTTTGCCATTCATCTATTTAGCGTGGTTTTACAAACGACACAATTTCGGAGCGTACTTATAAACGGAATATGCAACTTCAAAGACGGAACACGAGCCGCAACGGCGGCGAGCAAATAAGCGCCGAGCAAGACGAATAGTACGAGCGACTGCGCCGTGTTGTTGGCTACTGCCTGGCGCACAAAGCGTGGTGGCATAACAAGGGGATGATACTTATCTATGCGAGTGCCGACTTCCCCTTTTGCAAACGATGTTTTTTTTGATAGAGAAATGTCATTATTTTTGCAATAGGGGAAAGCCCGAAGGGAAGGGGTAACATTGCATTAAAGTTTTACACATAAAACTTTTGTAGTGTCGTGAACTTATTAAAAACTTATACACGCACTCTGTCTATTATGAGCGTACATATAAATGTTATGAGCGATTTAGCGGGCGGAACACGGGCAATAAGGCGGATTGCTACGCAAACGTCGCAGTCCAAACAGCTGACGAAGGGGAAATTGTATTTTGTATATGGAAGATTATTCATTAAAATCTCTTACAATCATTCGTTTCTCTACATTTTCATATGTTTTTGTGTAATAATTTTTCAGAGTTTTGTTTATAAAACAAACAATTTTTGGCAATCGATAAAAAAGCATTGTAAATCGATTTTTCAAGTGCTATAATACTATTTCAATAAAAGAGAATATATTATGGACGAAGTAAGAACTGTTGAACTGAAAGAAAGCATCATAAAAAACAACGATGCGGACGCGGATAAATTGCGTGGCGAACTTGACGATATGGGCGTTTTCTATATCAACGTTATGTCATCGCCGGGTAGCGGAAAGACGACGTTGCTTTGCGCGCTTACGAAAGCGTTGAAAGACAGATGCAGAATCGGAGTTATGGAAGCGGATATTGACGGAGACGTCGACGCGTACACCGTTCGTCAGGCAGGTGCGGAGTCCATACAGTTGCACACGGGCGGAATGTGTCATCTCGATGCGGATATGTCTCGTCAGGGATTCAAAGAGTTCAAGACGGGCGCGGACATCGTGTTTCTTGAAAATATCGGCAATCTCGTATGTCCTGCCGAGTTCGATACGGGCGCGCATTTGAAACTCGTGCTTTTGTCTATCCCCGAAGGCGACGACAAGCCGCTGAAATATTCGCTGATGTTTTCGTCGGGTGACGCGGTTGCGATAACAAAACTCGACACCGCGAAATATTTCGATTTCGACGTGGAAAAGTGCAAGGAATATATCAAGAGATTGAAACCCGACGCCGAAGTGTTCACTGTTTCCGCAAGAAGCGGTGAAGGCGTAGAACGACTTGCGGACTGGATATACTCGAAATACGCTGAGTGGAAGGTGAAAAAATGAAAATCATATCCGTGAAAGAAAGCGTATTTTCTCAAAACGACAGAGTCGCCGACGAGACGAGAGCGAAACTCAAAGAGCAGGGGACGTTCCTTATCAACGTGATGTCGTCGCCGGGAAGCGGCAAAACGACGTTGTTGTCCGCGCTCATCAACGCTCTTAAAGACAGACTGAAAATCGTGGCTATGGACGTGGATATAGAAACGGACGTGGACGCAAGAAGACTTCACGACAACACGGGCGTCGTGAGCGTACAGGTTCACAACGGCGGACTTTGCCATATAGACGCCGACATGGTGAAAGAAAGTTTGTCTCAAGCGGATTTCCCGAAGTCCGACTTGATAATTCTCGAAAACATAGGCAATCTCGTGTGTCCTGCGGAGTTCGATACGGGCGCGCATCTCAATATGATGCTTCTGTCCGTCCCCGAAGGAGACGACAAACCGCTGAAATATCCGCTTATGTTTGAGAAATGCGATTTGGTTGCGGTGACCAAAATCGATACGCTCGAAGCGTTTGACTTCGACATGACAAAGTTCAACGAGCGAGTCAAGTCGCTCAACCCGAATGCGCAGATATATCCTGTCAGCGCAAAAACGGGCGAAGGGCTTGAAACGCTTGCAAATAAAGTGTACAATATAATAAAAGTTTTCAAAGGAGAAAATGAAAATGGCTGAGATGAGCAAAGCGTATGTCCCAGAATTTATGGGAGATCCGAAACCGAGAAAGAAGATTCTCAAATTGGCAAGAAAGATTACGGATTGCATCGATCACAAGATCAAAGGCGTCACCGTAAACGATCCAGAATACTGGGGACTTGCATGTATCATGACCGACGAAATGGCAGACGTCGCACTCAAGATGAAAGTGCGTCATCACTACACCATCGAAGATCTTGAGAAATTGAACCCCGAAGTCGAGAAAGAAAAACTCCATTCGCTTGTTCAACAAATGAGCAACATCGGTATTCTCGAATACGACTACGGCAATCATTACGACGACAACGGTCCTATTCCCGGTGCAAAGAAAGAACGTCGTTACACGCTTCCCATGTTCGTTCCCGGTTCTGCGGAATTCACCAACATGATCAAGAAGCAACTCGACGATCACCCCGAACTTGCAATGTTCTTTGAAAGAATGACTTATCTTCCTTTGACGATGGTCACTCCGATGGTTCCTGCAGGCGGCGCCGGTATCGGTATGCACGTCATCCCCGTTGAAAAGGCAATCGAGATGGAAAACGGCACTGCCGACATCGAACACCTTTCCTACTGGCTCAAGAAATACGAAGGACATCTCGGCGTCGGCATTTGCTCCTGCCGTTACGGCAGAGCCAAACTCGGCGAAGGCTGCGGCGACTCTTGCGACGACTGGTGTATCGGCGTCGGCGATATGGCTGACTACTGCCGCGAGACCGGAAAAGGTCACGACATCACTTACGACGAAGCAATGCAAATTCTTCGCAACGCAGAAGCAAACGGCTTCGTTCACCAAATCACCAACATCGACGGCAAAGACAAGATTTTCGCAATCTGCAACTGCAACGTGAATATCTGCAACGCTCTTCGTACGTCACAACTTTTCAACACTCCGAATATGTCCAGAAGCGCATACGTCGCAAAGGTTGAAAAAGACAAATGCGTGGCTTGCGGCAAGTGCGTCGAATATTGCCCCGCAGGCGCAGTCAAACTCGGACAAAAACTTTGCACGAAACAAGGCGAAATTCAATATCCGAAGCATGAACTTCCCGACAATCTCAGTTGGGGACCGGATAAATGGGACGAAGATTATCGCGACAACAACCGCATCAACTGCTACGAGACAGGTACGTCTCCCTGCAAGGTTGCTTGCCCCGCACACATCGCAGTTCAAGGTTATATCCGCAAAGCAAAAGAAGGAAAATACAGAGAAGCACTTGCTCTCATCAAGAAGGACAACCCGTTCCCGGCAATCTGCGGTCGCGTCTGCAACAAGCGTTGCGAAGCAGCCTGCACGCGCGGAACTATTGACGAAGCAGTCGCAATCGACGACATCAAGAAATTCATCGCAGAACAAGATTTGCACGCAGAGACCAGATACGTCCCCGAAGTGGTCATTCCGTCCAACGTCGACAAACAATGGAGCCAGAAGATCGCAATCATCGGTGCAGGCCCTGCAGGACTTTCTTGCGCATACTATCTCGCAACCAAGGGTTACAAACCCACCGTGTTTGAAAAGAACGAACGTCTCGGCGGTATGCTCACCTACGGTATTCCGTCCTACAAACTCGAAAAAGACGTCATCGAAGCGGAAATCGATATTCTCCGTGAACTCGGCGTTGAATTCAAGACCGGCGTGAACGTCGGCAAAGACGTCACTCTCGACGAATTGAGAGCGCAAGGTTACAAAGCGTTCTATATCGCAATCGGTTGCCAGGGCGGCAGATTGCCGGGAGTTCCGGGCGAAGACGCAATCGGCACCGATATGGCAGTTTCCTTCTTGCATGCGGCAACCGAAAATCACGACAGAAAGATGCAAGGCAAGACCGTTGTCATCGGCGGCGGCAACGTTGCTGTTGACTGCGCACGCACGGCCGTTCGCTTCGGAAGCGAAGAAGTTGGCATGTACTGCCTTGAATCCAGAGACACGATGCCCGCAAGCAAGAAAGAAATCGAAGAAACCCTTGCAGACGGCATCACCGTCAACAACGGTTGGGGTCCGAAGGAAATTCTCAAGAACGAAGACGGCACCGTCAAGGCAGTCGTGTTCAAGAAGTGCTTGAGCGTTATTGATCCAGCAACCAAGAGATTCAGCCCGAAATACGACGAAAACGACACCATCACGGTTGAAGCACAAAACGTCATCTTCGCAATCGGTCAAACGGTTGTTTGGGACGAACTTCTCAAGGGAAGCAAGGTTCAATTCCATCACGGCAATTACCCCGTCGCAGACTCTCTCACTTATCAGACGGCAGAGCCCGACATTTTCGTCGGCGGCGACGTGTACAGCGGTCCGAAATTCGCAATCGATGCAATCGAAGCAGGTAAGAACGCGGCAGTTTCACTCCATCGTTTCGTACAACCCGGCACGAGCATGACCATCGGTCGCAATCGTCGTGACTTCATCGAACTCGACAAGGACAACATCGTCATCGACAGTTACGACACCGCAGGCAGACAAGAAGCAAAAGAACTAGACGGCGACAAGCACTCCTTCAGAGACCTTCACGGCACTCTCACCGCAGAGCAAGTTCACACCGAAGCGTCTCGTTGCTTGGGCTGCGGCGCAAGCGTCGTTGACGAAAACAAGTGCATCGGCTGCGGTATCTGCACCACCAAGTGCGAATTTGACGCAATCCATCTCCACAGAGAACATCCCGAATGCTCCACGATGGTGCGCAGCGAAGACAAGTTCAAGGTTATCATCCCCAACGCAATCAAGCGCGGCATGAGAATCGTCTTCGGCAAAAAGACCGATGCTGAAAAAGCGTCTCAAAAGAAACACAAAGAAGCGGTCAAAGCCGCAAAAGCAGCCAAAAAGGCAAACAAATAAGGAGCAATAATCATGCACGAGTTGGGAGTGGTGTTCCACATCGCAGACCTTGTCAGCGACGTAGCAAAAGAGAACAAAGCAGACAAAATCAAGAAAGTCGTTATGCAAATCGGTGAAGTGTCAACCGTCGTCAACGATCAGTTGATCGATTGTTGGAACTGGAACGCAAATCGTACCGACCTTCTTCGCGGCTGCACTCTTGAGATAGAACCCATTCCCGCCGTGACTTATTGCGAAGACTGCGGCAAAGAGTACCCCACCGTCAAATTCGGCAAAATCTGCCCCTATTGCGGCAGTGAACACACCTATTTGCGTAGGGGAAATGAAGTGGTCATCAAGGAAATCCAAGTAGATTAAAAACGCGCTAAATAGCGAATAACTGTGTCAACGCCCATCCGCTCCAAAATCACGTACTAAATGTACGTTGGGTTTTGTTTCGGATGGGCGTTTCCTTGTTCTTCATCTATTTATCGCGTTTTTACAATCCGCTATTGAGCGAATAGCGGCGTCAAAGCCCCTTTTGTCCATCAACTCATGTGCGCACAGCACATTAGGGTTGCTGTTCAAGGGGCTTTTCCTTGCTCTTCATCTCAATATCGGCTTTAATCATAGAGTTTGATGTCATAAGGTCACGCTAAATAGCGAATAACTGCGTCAACGCCCTGTGGTTTGTCAGTACGTTAGGGTTGCTCCCCACAGGGCGTTTCCTTGTTCTTCATCTATTTATCGCGGCTTTTAATAGGATGTGCATTTCACACTTTTTATTCAAGAATTTTATTTTATCCCAATATGCCGAAAGGCAGGAATAACAAAAGCATACACGCTGTCATCGAGACAATGAAAAGCACAATATATGAAACCCCGAAAGCAATAAGCGTTCTGTCGTAATCTTTACTGTTGGCTTTTTCGCGCGCATACGAAAAAAGAGAAACAAATTCTATAAGTTCGATTGAAAGGGAAGCAACGAGTGCCGCGATAGATATCGCTAATAATGCCCATTGCAAGCCGACGATATATTTGTCAAATATGTATTCGGGGGATAGCAATAAGGCAAGTGGCGCGACGAAGAGAAGAATATACGCTATTATCGAGCATTTTTTATATCTCCAAACTCGTTCGTAATCTTTTTCCTGCGTTCGCGTTTCTTCACCCACGCAATCGTAAAGTTCGGCAACGGTTACGCCGAGTGCGTTTGCGATTGAAGCCATCATCGTCACGTCGGGAAGACATTTGTCTGTTTCCCAACGCGAAACGGTTTTGTCGGATACGTTGAGCAAATCTCCGAGTTCTTTTTGCGTGAGTTTTTGTTTTTGGCGCAATTCCTGAATTTTAGTGCCGATTGACATAGTTTTCTTCCCCAAGTTGATTTATAAATTTGCAGTATCAAGCGAGTTCGCAAGCACACGATTTGAAAAACCGCGGCACACTGCCATTTTCAAGTCTATTTTCAAAGATAATTTTGTTATGTCGATGTTTTTGTCAATGGAAAATTCATAAGTGGCAGGCAAAACAAATATGTCGTCACTTTTACCGTCGTATAAAAACGACCATTGATACGTTTTTGTGTTTTCCGCACTTTTTTGAGAGTTGAAAGTTATTGTTTCGTCTTCGACATAAATCGGAGTTGCGGATATAAATTTTATGTCTGTGCTGAAATTGTTATAAGTAGGAGTGACATGCAAATAACCTGATTTGCATTTCCATTTGCCGTAATTTTCTCCCGATTTTATGGCGGCCTTTCCGGGGGTGAAAGTCGCCGTTACGAATGCAACGTATGTTTTTGACTCACTCGTTGATTCTTTTTCTTGTATGTTCCATTCAACGTGTATGTATCCGAGTTTTTCGTCTGCTATTTTTGCAACTCCCGATGTGGAATTTCCGCTCGAAACGATAAATCCGTTTTCGGTTTTTTCTTTTCTACCGACTGCAAAAGCGATTGCAAAACACATGCAGACGAAAACTATTACTATTGCGATTATCAACAAACTTACGGTTTTTCTTTTCATAAACACGTCCTTTTGCGAGCGATTTTCTCGATATAATCATATTCTAAGGAAAGCCGAAAAGCAATATCGAAAAGAAGAGAATCATTCTCGTATTGCGAGAATTGCTCTTTTTTACACGTTCATTTGAATGAAATATTCGGTTAGGCGTTCGGGGGTGTCGGAGAAAGACGTTTCGTCCCAGTATTCCACAAGCAAAACGAAGTTTTCTATCACGGAGTTGATTTTGAGAGATTTCGGCAATTCTTTTTTGGCAACGAAATTGTTTTCTACGCATGCGGTTGCAAATTCTTTCAGTTCGCATCTGAGATAGGACAAAAACACGTCTTTGCTTTGCGAGAGAAGAATTGTGTGCAACAGTTCGCTTTCGTCGTGCAAATGGTAGAATATGTGCGTGATGAAATGCTTGTAGTCAAGCATGCTCGATTTTGAAAAATCGTGGCTTTTTTCTTCTTCGAGAGAGTGAGAAAAGACGTGCCCGAAAATCGTCGAGCAGATTGATTTGAGCAAATCTTCTTTTGTTTTGTAGTGCGCGTAAAAAGTGCTGCGCGCAATTCCGCTTTTGTCAAGCACGTCCTGAATTCTTACGTCTTTGTAGTCTTTCTCCAAAAGTACGGCGGCAAACGCGTCGTATATTTTTTGTGTGGTCGAGTTTATTTTGTCGTGCATAAAAATTCTCCTTTTTCAAATTATATCAAACACGGAGTTCGTTTGTCAATACACCGTGTACGATTTTACGTTATAAACAAAACATAATGTTTCATTTTGTTTTGAAAATATCGTTTTAAGGCGAACAAAACGGCGAATTTGGCTTGATATAAGCGACACAAAGGAGTATAATTTTATAAGTAAAAGGAATGAAACGGTATGCTTTTTGTTGACGGACTATCCGTATACGCACGCTATTTGCACGGGGACGGCGTAATCGTCTCGGACGTGTCTTTTTGCGTTGGTGACGGACAAAGTCTTGCGATAGTCGGAGAGTCGGGGGCGGGAAAGTCTATGATTGTGGACGCGCTCGTCGGAGTGCTTGCCGACAACTGCTATGCGACGGGCAGAATCGTCCTTGACGGCGACGATATATTGAAAAATCCGCGCGCTCTGAAAAGAAAACTCGGCAGAAGCGTCGCATTCATTCCGCAGGGCGCGAGCGAGTCTCTCAATCCGTCTCTCAAAGTGAAAACGCAGATTTACGAAGCGTTTTCAAGAAGCGGACTGAAACTCAATCGTGACGAAAAAAGGGCGTATGCACTATACAATCTTAAAAAAGTCGGACTCGAAGACGAAAGCGTGCTCGAAAAATATCCGTTCGAGATAAGCGGCGGACAGGCGCAGAGAGTCGTGCTTGCAATCGCGCTGTGTTCAAAACCGAGTCTTATCGTTGCAGACGAAGCGACAAGGGGTATCGACGCGGACACCGCAGAAGTATTTTTGAAGTGCGTCAAAGAAGAGTTTTGCGGCAGTGCGAAAATTTTCGTCACTCACGATATGAATCTTGCAAAGACGTGCGACAAAATGCTCGTGCTTAAAGACGGCAATCAGATGGAATACGGTTTTGCGGAAGACATACTCGTTGCGCCTGAAAACGAGTATACGAAAACGCTTTTGCAAAGGACGGTGCAGAATGATTGAAATCAAGGATTTATCCAAAACTTTCACCGTCGGCAAAAACAAGAACGCTTCTGTCGTGCTCAACGGCGTTTCGCTTGAAATAGGCGACGGCAAAAAAATAGGGCTTATAGGCAAGAGCGGAGAAGGCAAATCGACTATCGCGAATATTCTTTGCGGAGCGGTTTCGCCGAGCGGCGGAAACGTATACAAGGACGGCAAATCGCTTTGGAGCGAAAAGGGAAAGTACGACAGACGTCTCGGAAAAGAAATTCAAATCGTTCCGCAACAACCCTTGCTTGCGCTTGACCCTATGCAGCGTTCGGGCGATGCTGTCAAAGAAGCACTCATATCGTCTAAACACGCACACTACGGAAAGGACGCAAAAGAAAAGGCGTTGCAACTCTTCGACACGGTGGGACTTGAAAGAACGCTGTGGAACAGATTGCCGTTGCATCTTAGCGGCGGACAGGCGCAAAGACTCGTTATCGCACGCGCACTTGCAACCAAGCCAACTCTTATCGTTAGCGACGAGTCAACGTCAATGCTTGACCCTGCAACGAGCAGAAGCGTGCTGGAACTATATGACAAACTCGTCAAGACTCTCGGCATATCCGTTCTTTTTATCTCTCACGACTTGAATACGGTGAAAGAGTTCTGCGACGAGATATATCTTTTGCAAGACGGAATATTGATTAAGACAAAATAAAAATTACACAGGAGCAAACCAGTGAAAAAAACAAACAAATTGTTATCGATTATTATTGCGGTTTTGGCAATCACGATTTTGTGTATCAGTCTTGTTGCTTGCGACAAAACTCCGACAGAACCGACAATTCTTATCGTAGGTACGACGATGACGGTCGATTCGCTCAATCGTCTTGACAGTGCGGGTGGTGCTCCCGGGTACAATTTCGATAAAATCGCAAGTACTGTTTCGCAAATCACGCCCATTGCGCAGATAGGCGGAGAATTTGTTCCGCTTGCATGCGACTATGCAGTAAGCGAAGACGGAACGACGGTTACGCTCACTCTCAAAGACGGTTTCAAGTGGCACGACGGACAGGATTTGACCGTTGACGATATCGAGTATACGTTGTCATCACTCGTCGTAGGAACGGATTACGAAAGCGTGCAAAAAAACGGCAATTCTCTCGTTTACACGCTTTGCACGATGGATACGAAATTCCTTGAGAAAATAGCAAGCGAAAGTGTGTTGCCTAAACACGTGTTTGACGGCAGAACGAAAGAAACGCTCACCGACGAAGAATCGGTGGTAGGCGCAGGCCCGTTCAGATACGTCGGAAGAGACATCTCGGCAGGCACGATAACTTTTGAAAAATTCGCAGAGTACCCGTATGCGCAAAGTGTGAAAATCGACAGGGTGATTTTCAAGTGGTACGGCACGGCGGAAGTATTGACGGCGGCTCTCAAAAGCGGCGAAATAGACATGATTTTCAACTACGGAACGGGCATAAGCGACGATTCGGTTGCGGCACTCGAAGACAGCGAGAGCGTGACGCTTGCAACTTATGCGACGAAGGCTCTTCCCAAAGTGCTTTTCTTCAACAATCAGAAGATGACTGACGCAAGAGTTAAACGCGCGATTGCGTTGTCGATAGACTACGATAAAATACGCTCGACGTTCGGTTCAAAAAGCAGTGCAAAATCAAGAGAAGGACTTGTCGCTCCCGGTATTTTCGGATATAAGGAAACACCCGCATGGCAAAGAAATCTCGATGAAGCAAAACGACTTTTGAGCGATGCGGGATATAGCGAGCAAAATAAGTTCAGTTTTGAAATTCTCGTGCGCTCGGGCAGCGACGACACGCAATACGCAACTCTCATAAAAACGCAAATCGAAGAAAACGGCATGGTCGAAGTCTCGTTACTCTCAAAGGGAAGCGACTGGCAATCGTACTATCAAGACGGCAATCACATGGCAAGTTTTGCAAAAGTAACCGCAAAGGGCTACGATTTCGAAGCGGGTTATGCGACGAGATATACGCTTGCGGCAAACACGAGCATGCTCGATATGAAAAACCCCGTTGCGCACGGACAAATGCTCGTTGAAGACGCAGACGGCAATCTGACAGAGTACGGCAGAATACTCAAAGCAATGTCGGGTGCGAAAAATTCCGAACAACTTGCAAAAGCGGTCGGCGAATATCAGGACTACATCTCGGCAAACGTCGTGTGCGTACCTTTGTTTTACGACGGAGTCACGCAGGCGTGTTCGAGCAAAGTATCCGGATTCAAGGTTGACGGCACGGGCGCGATTCTCAACGTCATATCTTTCCAAACTCTTGAAAAAAGAGCGTGAAACATACGAAACACACAATTTCACGTTGATACGGCGCAGATGAAAAGGCAAGCAAGGTCGATTGCGTTGGTTTGAAAACGCAAACAAGGCTTGAAAAAGGACAAAATGGCAAGAAAATTCGGCAAAAGCGTTATATTTTCCGTGATTGCTTTGATCGCGATATTTGCGGTCAATTTCTTCTTGCCGCGCCTTATGCCCGGCGACCCGCTTGCAAATCTCGTCGGTGCGGACGAAAGCACCATGTCGAAAGAAGAATACGACGCCTTGTATAAAGAAATGGGGCTCGATCAACCGCTCGGCAAACAGTTCGGCACGTACGTAAAGAATCTGTTCAAAGGGGAGTGGGGATATTCTTATCATCAGGGACGCGACGTAAGCGAAGTGATTGCGGAGAAGATTCCGCGCACGTTACAGATTACGCTCCCTGCCTGGATACTTTCCGCGCTTCTTGCGTATTGGCTCGGTCTTGCGGCAGGATACAAAAAGTCTCGCATTGCAGACGTCGGATTGAGCAGCGCAATGGTGCTTGTAGACGCAGTTCCGACGTTTCTTATGGCAATAATGCTTCTCATTTTATTTGCGTTCGAGTGGAAGATTTTGCCGTCGGGTGCGCTTAATTCTGTGGGACAGAGCGGATTTGCGGACAGATTGCGACATCTCGTGCTTCCCGTGCTTACGCTGACGCTTGCGTCCACGCCGAAAAAATTTCTTCTCGTGCGCAATCAGGCGGCGGGCGTTGCCGAAACCAAATATATAACGTACGCGCGCGCAAAAGGTCTGAGCGGAGCGAGAGTTAAAAACGAGCACGTTTTTCCGAATATATCCGCGCCTTTCATATCTATGCTGGGCACGAGTTTCGGACATATGATTGCAGGCTCGATAGTCGTTGAAAAGGTCTTTTCTATCGACGGTGTGGGAATGCTTGTCAACAGGGCTATATTCGACAAAGATTTCCCAATGCTGCAAGGCGCGCTTCTCGTCATCGCACTCAGCGTTATACTGTCAAATTTCATAGCCGATGCAATCGGCGTGTTTGCCGACCCGTCGCAAAGGAGAAGAGTATGAAATCGACTTTGCAAACGGGCTACAAAACGAGAAGAGTGTTGTCAACCGTGGTTTTTGCACTCGGCATTGCGATATTCCTTACTTTTGCGATATTTGCAATCTTCGGAGATAAAATCGCGCCGTATGCCGTTGACGAGAGTTTTGACAAATTCTTGCCATGCACGAGAGAGCATTTGCTCGGCACGAACAATCTCGGGTATGACATCTTGTCACAACTCATCGTTGCAACGAGACCGACGCTTATAGTCGGAGTTACGAGCGCGCTTGCATGCGTCGTGATAGGAGTTGTCGTCGGAGTGATTGCGGGATACGTCGGCAAAGTCGCAGGCGAAGCGGTCAACGGAATAATCAACTTTTTCCTGCTGATACCCATGCTTCCCATGGCAATCGTGATTGCGGCATATACTAGCGGCAACTCTGCAAGCATAATTCTCACCATATCCGCGCTTTGCTGGTGTTCGACGGCAAGAGCGGTGAGAGCAAAGACGTTGAGCGTGAAAAACTCCGATTTCGTGCGTTCGCTCAAAACGCTCGGATACAGTCCCTGTCGCATACTTTTTCGCCACGTGCTTCCCAACGTACTCGACGTTGCGGCGGCAAAATTTATACCGTCGGTTGCAAGTTGTATAATGGTGGAAGCGACGCTCAGTTTCTTGGGAATGGGCAGCGTCGAAAGCGTGACGTGGGGAGTTATGATAAATTATGCGTACACCTACGGCGGAATAAGCCTTGCAAAATACAACTGGTTGCTTGCGCCCGGCGTGTGCATAATGCTGATACAAATCGGCTTTTATATGATACAGCAATATATAGAATTCCGTCGTAGAATCGTGCAAAACGCCACGATAAACCGCGACTAAAGTAAAGATAAAATGCCTTTTCGGGCATAAGGAGCAAGAATATGTGTCTTGGAGACCCAAACTGCAACTGCAATAAGATAAGCGACGTGAGAGCGATAAGAGATCAGGAACTCGTTTTTTCAAACGCTCACGCAAGGCTCGTTCCAGATGACGAACGCACAAAAAAAGCGAGAGCGGAACTCGCTGCTTTTCCCGATGATTTCAATCGTATCGTTGCGCTTGGAGACGCACTCGCTTTTCAGATGAGATACAGAGAAGCACTCGAATGTTTTGAAAAAGCGTGCGAAATGCGCCCCGACGATTACAAGGTGAGAAGAAAATGCGCGGGCAGATACTTGTCCACGCTCAATCTCGACAAAGCCGAAAAAGCGTTTGCCTGGTGTCTTGAAAACACCGACGACAGACTTGACGCACTCTATATGTCGGCGTGCTGCAAGTATTATCAAGGCGAATACGAAAAAGCAAAAGTTATGTTTGACGAGTGCGTCGAACTCGCAAAAAACAACGGAGATATGTACGTTGCGTCTTTGTTCTGGGCAATCGCGTGTTCGGTGCAACTGGGGAAAAGCATAGACGAAGATATTGCAAAATTTCACGGAGATATTCAGATAGGACATCACACCGGATATTTGCAAACGTTGAAACTGTTTGCCGGCGCACCGCTTGCAGAATGCGACACGATACCCAAAGAAGACGAGTTGCAACTTTGCATTTTCACGTACGGCGTGCATCTTTACTACAAGTACAAGCAAAATGCGTTTCTTGCGGATGCGTTCCTTGCCGGCACGCTCAATCTCGACACCTATTTTTCCGCATTTGCGTATCTCGGAGCGTACACGGAATATATAAGACAAAAAGGTTAAAAATCGTTAATAATCAAATGCTAAACGGACGGGGTATTGACAAACCCCGTCCGTTGTTTTATAACTAAAATATCATAAAATTTCAAAAAGGAGCGAATCATGAGAAAAGATTTCGGAGCAAAAACATGGCTTTATCCTATGCCTGTGCTTATCATAGCAACCTATGACCAAAACGGTGTTGCAGATGCAATGAACGCCGCATGGGGCGGTATCGGCGACGAAAACGAAATTTCCGTTTGCATATCACAAGGTCATAAAACGACCAAAAATATTTTGGACAGAAAAGCGTTCACCGTATCCGTTGCAACCGCGCAATACGTCAAGGAATGTGATTACGTCGGCATCGTCAGCGCAAACGACCATGCGGACAAATTTGAAAAGACCGGTTTCACCGTCACGCACAGCGCACGCGTGGACGCGCCGATAATCGACCAACTGCCCATGGCGCTTGAATGTGAACTCATATCCTACGACGGAGAAACGCTTCGCGGCAGAATCGTCAACGTATCCGCCGACGAATCCGTTCTCACAAACGGCAAAATCGACCCGTCGAAACTTCGTCCCATCACCTTTGACCCCGTCAACAATGCGTATATAGCGTTGGGAGATGTGGTGGGGGCTGCTTTCCGCGACGGTCTCTCCTTGCGCTAAAAGCGTCAAACGGCGAATAACTGCGTCAGAGCCACGCTCCCGTCAACTCATGTACTAAATGTACATTAGGGTTGCCGTTAGCGTGGCTCTTTCTTGTTCTTCATCCGTTTGACACTTTTAGCAAAAGAATAAATATATAAAATGGCGTCTAACTTTGTCAGTGCCACGAGTCTGCCAACTCACGTACGACTTGTACGGGGCTGTCATTCTCGTGGCACTTTCGCGTTATACATCCGTTTTGTGAGTTTAGCAAAAAGATAAATATATTAAAGGCGAATAACTGCGGCAGAGTCATGCTCCCGTCAACTCATGTATTATTTATACATTAGGGTTGCCGTTGGCGGGGCTCTTTCTTGTTCTTCATCCGTTTGACACTTTTAGCAAAAGAATAAATATATA
>ERZ808252.1549-NODE-1549-length-16386-cov-5.874717_pt1 | contig 16386 bp, 13 predicted proteins | sample MGYA00521242_ERZ808252 | MGnify/ENA primary metagenome ERZ808252 (study PRJEB31516, sample SAMN03275581) | gut metagenome | biome: mammalia-associated habitat; material: feces | host: Papio cynocephalus | place: Kenya | collected 2012-08-07 ...
TAAGACCCATAAAAATAGGGCGCGATATACATGTTTTTCACCCATATTTCATGCCTGTCGAAATAGCAGAACGTGTCTACCAGACTGGCCTTGCCCTTGCGAATCGATTTGATTTCAGTACCGGTGAGCACGATTCCTGCCTTGTATTTTTCCAAGAACAGATAGTCGAACGATGCGCGTCGGTTTTTGATGACAATGTTTTTCTTGATTGTTTTGTCTGCCATGTTTTTCTTCGTTAAAACAAATTCCTGTGGCCGCCTACATAGGCTGCTATCGCGGCGGTCCACTGCGGCTCGGATTCGACAAACTCGTCGTCCATTTCGTCGAAAGCCTCATATTGCTCATACAGAGCCATGAATTCTTCGTCCGTACAGTCGGCCGTCAAGACTTCACCGTATTTTTCATACAGTTTGCGGCACGAGTATATAAACTTCGAGAAGTCTTTCAATCCCCAAATGCGCATGGCCTTGGCGAAAGGGTTTTCAAAAATGAATGGCCCGTAGCCGTTGTGGATAAGCTGTATCATGCCACCCTCCAGCATTTCGCGACGAAAAATGACATAAGCCAGCAATGTAAGCCGGTTGCCATCAAGCAGGGCCATTGAGCTTACTGTCAGGCTTCCGCCCGCGAGAGCGATGTATTGTTCGGCCAACTGCTCAAGCGAGGCCGCATCATCGTGGTTCATATCCATAGTCGCATTTTCAATAAGTAGTGCAAAGGTAACAAAAACGCTTCATATCGGGAACAAATTGCAGCCTTGGCTTTTGAAAAGAAAGCCTTTTCGTCGAGAATCGCAGCCTTGCCCGTATTACAGCGAAAATGCGGCTTGAAGCGATCGGATGACGCAATTTTGTAGGGTATGGTTTGAAATATCGTTGATGTCCCTCGTTTTTGATGATTCTCGGGTAAAAGGAACTCTTTTTCATTGAAAAAAATATGGCAGGAAATGAGTGCAAATAGCAAAAAATGGGTATTTTTGCATGAGGTAATATCAATCTAAAATTTAAAGGATATGGTTTATACAAAGGAAGTTGAAAATATGTGTTGTGTGGCCAAAGGCCCCAACCACGGTCCGGCTCCCATTCCCGAAGAGGGCAAATGGATTCAAGCCAAGGAAATAAAGGATATCTCCGGCCTGACTCATGGTGTGGGATGGTGTGCTCCCCAGCAAGGCGCATGTAAGCTGACGCTGAACATAAAAGACGGTATCATACAGGAATGCCTCATAGAAACAATCGGTTGCTCGGGAATGACTCATTCAGCGGCTATGGCCAGCGAAATATTGCCCGGAAAGACGATACTTGAAGCATTGAACACCGACCTTGTCTGTGATGCCATTAACACAGCCATGCGTGAGCTGTTCCTTCAAATAGTTTACGGTCGTTCCCAGAGCGCTTTCTCTGAAGGCGGCTTGGCCATCGGTGCCGGATTGGAAGACCTCGGAAAAGGCCTTATCAGCCAGTCGGGAACACTTTATGGTACAAAGGTAAAAGGAACACGCTACCTTCAACTTACAGAAGGCTACATCACCAAAATGTTCCTTGACAAGGACGACCAGGTATGCGGCTACGAATTTGTTCATATGGGCAAGTTCATGGATGCCATTAAGAAAGGCGTTCCCGCTGATGAGGCTCTGAAGAGCGTGACCGGCACATACGGCCGCACAAAGGCCGAAGACGGCGCAGTTAAATCCATAGATCCACGTAAAGAATAAGGAGGAACAAACCATGATAAGAGAAGTGAAATTTGAAAGCCAGGAACGCCGTATCAAGCAGATACTCGCTGCACTCAACAAGCACGGCATCAAAGATATTGAAGAAGCCAATCAGATTTGCGAGAATGCAGGGCTCGATCCTTACAAGACCTGCGAAGAAACGCAGATGATTTGTTTCGAAAATGCCAAATGGGCCTACGTTGTAGGTACAGCCATCGCCTTGAAGGAAAAGGCACCCAACGCAGTGGAAGCAGCCAAATATATAGGCGAAGGCCTGCAATCGTTTTGCATTCCCGGTTCAGTAGCAGATGACCGTAAGGTTGGTATAGGCCACGGCAATCTGGCCGCCCGCTTGCTGACCCCCGAAACAAAGTGCTTTGCCTTCCTTGCAGGGCATGAGAGTTTCGCAGCAGCCGAAGGTGCCATCAAGATTGCTCAAATGGCCAACAAATCGAGACCTGCCGACAAACCCCTGCGTTGTATCTTGAACGGATTGGGCAAAGACGCAGCCATGATTATCAGCCGCATCAACGGCTTTACTTATGTACAGACAAAATTCGACTATTATACAAGCGAATTGAAAGTTGTCAAGACCATTCCTTACAGCAACGGCCCACGTGCTGCTGTCAACTGCTATGGAGCCGATGACGTGCGCGAAGGCGTTGCCATCATGTGGAAAGAAGACGTAGACGTGTCTATTACAGGTAACTCAACCAACCCGACCCGTTTCCAGCATCCCGTGGCCGGAACCTACAAGAAAGAGCGCATCCTTGCCGGGAAACCTTACTTCTCGGTAGCAAGCGGTGGTGGTACCGGACGTACGCTGCATCCCGACAACATGGCCGCAGGTCCTGCTTCATACGGCATGACAGATACCATGGGACGCATGCACAGTGACGCCCAGTTCGCCGGTTCTTCATCGGTTCCCGCACACGTTGAAATGATGGGCTTCCTCGGAATCGGCAACAACCCGATGGTAGGTTGCACTGTAGCCTGCGCTGTTAACGTAGACCTTGCTCTGAACAAGAAATAAACCTGTACAATCCATACGAAAAGGCGAGACGTCGTAACGATGCCTCGCCTTTTCTGTTATGGAATAAAGAATTTCAGTTGAATATCACCGTCTTGTTCTTATAGGTGAGGATCTTGTGCTCTATATGCTTTTGTACGGAATGCGACAGCACGATCTTTTCGAGGTCCTTGCCTTTGTTGACCAAATCTGAAACGGTGTCCTTGTGGGTTACACGCACCACATCCTGTTCGATGATGGGGCCTGCATCCAGTTCGGTGGTGACATAATGTCCGGTTGCACCGATGATTTTCACGCCTCGCTCGAAAGCGGCGTGATAGGGCTTCGCCCCGACAAAAGCCGGCAGGAACGAATGGTGGATGTTGATGATTCGTTGCGGATAGCTGCGTATCATGTTTTCACTAATGACCTGCATGTAACGTGCCAGCACGATAAAATTCACTTTGTGAGCTTTGAGAAGCTCCATCTCTTTTTGCTCCTGCTCCGCCTTATTGTCCTTTGTAATAGGAAATACGTAGTAAGGTATGTCAAAGCGCTTGGCCACGATTTCCAGATCGGGATGATTGCTGATGATAAGCGGTATCTCAACGTCCCATTCACCGGCAGTGTAGCGCGCGAGCAGGTCGTAGAGGCAATGCGACATTTTAGATACGAATATGGCCATTCGCGGTTTCTGGTCGGAGAAATACAATTGGAAATCCATATGATACTTTTGGGCGTAGAGTGTAGAGAAAAAATCATCAATCTTTTCTCGAGGGATGGAAAAACCGTTCAGTTCCCATTCTATGCGCATAAAAAAGATGTTTTCTACATGGTCGACATGTTGGTCAAGGTACACGATATTGCCTTTGTTGACCGTAATGAAATTGGTGACTTCGGCCAGAATCCCCGGTTGGTCGGGACAGTGGAGCAAAAGGATTGCCGTACTTTTCATTCAGTTTCTTATTGGAGTTTTATGATTGCAAAATAATTTGTAGTTATATCTTATCGGAGCATGTAGTCAATGATTTTTCAATTTGGCCTTAGCTATTTCGATGACGGCCGGCATCATGGATAAGATGGCTACGGCCACGAGCAGAAGTTTGGCATTGTTCTTGACAAAAGGCAGGTCTCCGAAGAAGTAGCCGGCATAGCAAAATGTGGCAATCCACAGGGCTGCACCGATGATATTGTAGGTCATGAAGTGCCGGTAGTTCATTTTTCCCATCCCTGCAACGAATGGCGCGAAAGTGCGTATGATGGGCAGGAAGCGAGCTATGATAATGGTCTTTCCACCGTAGCGGTAGAAAAAATCATGAGTCTTTTCGAGGGTGGAAGGCTTGAAAAATCTGGAACGGGGATTGCTGAACATTTTTTCACCGAAGTAACGACCGGTTACATAGTTGCATGAGTCGCCTGCCACGGCACCGATGAACAATAGCAATGATAGCGAATTGATTTCCATTGGTATGTTGGGCATGGCCGTAAGTGCTCCGGCAACAAACAGCAGGGAGTCTCCGGGTAGGAATGCCATGATGACCAGTCCGCTTTCGAAAAACACAATCAAGAATAATATGGCATAAGTCCAAGTATGGTAGTTGCTGACAATGTCGATTAAGTATTGGTCAATGTTAATCAAGAAGTCGGTCAAGGATTCCATTGTGCCTGGTAGTTTTGTGGGTGTTTATTTCAAAAACAAAGGTACGATTTTTTTTGCAGTAACGGGGGCGTTCCGTTGTTTTTGCATTATCTTTGCACAGAATAAGTTGGAAATCTATTGGCAAAAATGAAAAAAGTTGCGCTTATAACCGGCATTACCGGACAAGACGGCTCGTATTTGGCCGAACTGCTTATCGAAAAAGGATATGAAGTGCATGGCATCATGCGACGCAGCTCGTCTTTCAATACGGGAAGAATAGAACATTTATACCTGAACGAATGGGTTCGCGACATGAAACGCAGCCGTTCGGTCAACCTGCATTATGGCGATATGACAGATTCGAGCTCATTGATAAGAGTACTGCAGATGGTAAAGCCCGACGAGGTCTACAATCTGGCCGCTCAGAGCCATGTAAAAGTCAGTTTTGATGTTCCCGAATATACAGCAGACACGGTTGCAACGGGAACCTTGCGCCTTTTGGAAGCCGTGCGCATACTGGGTATGGAAAAGCATGCCCGCATATATCAGGCATCGACGAGCGAATTGTTCGGGCTGGTACAGGAAGTTCCGCAGAGTGAAACCACACCGTTTTACCCACGCTCTCCCTATGCGGTTGCAAAGCAATATGGCTATTGGATTGTAAAGAATTATCGTGAAGCTTATGGTATGTTTGCTGTCAATGGCATATTGTTTAACCACGAGAGCGAACGTCGCGGCGAGACCTTCGTGACCCGTAAAATTACGCTTGCGGCTGCACGGATAGCCCAAGGAGTGCAGGATAAACTGTATCTTGGAAACCTCAGTAGCCGGCGCGACTGGGGCTACGCCAAGGATTATGTGGAATGCATGTGGCTCATGTTGCAATATGAACGTCCCGAAGATTTTGTGATAGCGACAGGAGAAATGCACACAGTGAGAGAATTCTGCAGCTTGGCTTTTCATGAAGCCGGTATAGAACTCGATTGGCGCGGAACAGGCGTTGAAGAACAAGGTATTGATGTTGCAACCGGACGTGTTCTTGTTGAAGTGGAACCGAAATACTTCCGCCCGACAGAAGTGGAGCAGCTGATGGGAAACCCGCGGAAAGCACGCGAGCTGCTCGGGTGGAATCCACGCAAGACATCGTTTCATGAGCTCGTGAGAATCATGGTAGAGCACGATATGAAAGAAGTAAGAAAGCACGTTGCGGCCAGCAATGTTGACAAGTAAGCAACCAAAGAAAACAATCAGAAATGGAAAAAGATTCAAAGGTGTTTGTGGCCGGTCATCGTGGGCTCGTAGGGTCGGCCATTCTCAATAATCTGAAGCAGAAAGGCTATACTAATTTTGTATTGCGCACGCATGGCGAACTTGATTTGACCAATCAGGCCCGTGTTACAGACTTCTTCGAAAAAGAACGGCCGGAGTATGTTTTTCTTGCCGCTGCTTATGTTGGAGGGATTATGGCAAACAGCATCTATCGTGCAGATTTCATTTGGCGCAATTTGCAGATAGAATGCAACGTCATACAAAACGCCTGGCGTTTCGGAGTGAAAAAATTGTGTTTCCTTGGCAGTACCTGCATCTACCCTCGCGAAGCTCCACAGCCAATGGCCGAGGACTGTTTGCTCACTTCTGCATTGGAATATACCAATGAGCCTTATGCATTGTCAAAGATAGCCGGGCTGAAGATGTGCGAAAGCTTCAATCTGCAATATGGAACGAATTTCATAGCCGTGATGCCGACCAATCTTTACGGGCCAAACGACAATTTTGATCTGACGACAAGCCACGTGCTTCCGGCTTTGATTCGCAAATGCCATCTGGGGCGTTGCCTGATGGCCGATGATTGGGAAGCTTTGCGCCGTGACCTGAACAGGTATCCTCTGGAAGGTGTGGACGGAAAAGCCGGAAAAGACGAAATTCTTAAAGTGCTATATAAATATGGTATCAGTCGTGACGGCGGAGAAACACATATTGAAATCTGGGGTACAGGAAAGCCGCTGCGAGAATTTCTTTGGAGCGAGGATATGGCAGATGCCTGTGTCTATCTGATGGAAAATGTGGATTTTTCAGATTTGCATCCAAAAGATTGCAAGGAAATAAGGAACTGCCACATTAATATAGGCACGGGAAAAGAATTGAGCATAAAAGAATTGGTAGATAAAATAAAGAAAATCGTAGATTTCGGAGGCAATATAGTTTGGAATGCTTCCAAACCCGATGGGACGCTGCGGAAATTGACAGATCCTTCCAAGCTGCACAGGTTGGGATGGCATCATAAAGTCGAGCTCGAAGACGGAATTGCCCGTTTGTATGATTGGTATCTGAACCACAAGAGTGAGCGTTGAGTGTCGAGAATGCATTTTTCCTTTGACGTGAGGGCTCTTTCGCATTGTCTGAAATAATGTCGATAACGATAGCAAAGCCGCAGAAATCGCGCGAAAAGGCCTTTTTGAGCGATGCTGTCTAAAAGAAAAAGCTTCGCTGACACTCTCATTTCAGAAAAAAATTATACTTTTGGGGTGCTAAAACAAAATATATGGCATTAGAAGATAGAATCATAAAAGTGAATCTGGAAGAAGAAATGAAGACTTCCTATATTGACTATTCCATGTCAGTAATAGTGGCACGTGCTCTTCCGGATGTCCGCGACGGTTTCAAACCTGTACATCGCCGAATACTTTACGGCATGATGGGACTTGGCAATACCCATGACAAACCCTATAAAAAATCGGCTCGTATTGTCGGTGAGGTGCTTGGTAAATATCATCCCCATGGCGATTCGTCTGTATATGGCGCACTGGTGCGCTTGGCACAGAATTGGGCGATGCGCTATACTTTGGTTGACGGCCAGGGAAACTTCGGTAGCGTAGACGGTGACTCAGCGGCCGCTATGCGTTATACAGAGGCCAGACTCACCCCCTTAGGCGAGGCAATGATGCAAGACCTTGATAAGGAAACCGTCGATATGGTTAATAATTTCGATGATACCTTGCAAGAGCCGACGGTGATGCCGACCCGCATCCCCAATCTGCTTGTTAACGGTGCAAGTGGTATTGCCGTTGGTATGGCTACGAACATACCTACGCATAATTTGGGCGAAGTCATCGATGCTTCCGTTGCTTATATTGACAATCCCGAAATAGATGTAAATGGTCTGATGCAATATGTGCCCGCTCCCGATTTCCCTACGGGCGGTTATATATATGGATTGCAAGGAGTCAAGGATGCGTACGAAACGGGTAAGGGACGCGTTGTTATGCGTGCGAAGGCAGAGATAGAGGAAGGGCCGACACATAGTAGTATTGTGGTGACCGAAATTCCTTATGGCGTAAACAAAGCAGAGCTCATCAAGTACATTGCGTCTCTTGTCAACGAAAAGAAAATCGTCGGCATCAGTAATATCAATGATGAGTCGGATCGCGAAGGCATGCGCATTGTAATTGATGTAAAGCGTGATGCAAATGCCAACGTTGTGCTTAACAAACTGTTCAAAATGACAGCTCTGCAAAGCAACTTCGCAGTCAATTGCATTGCATTGGTGCACGGGCGCCCGCGTTTGCTGTCGTTAAAGGACTGCATTATGAACTTTGTGGAGCACCGCCACGATGTTGTTATTCGTCGCACGCGCTACGAAAAACGCAAAGCCGAGGAACGTGCTCATATATTGGAAGGGCTTATTATTGCAAGCGATAATATTGACGAGGTTGTGCAAATTATAAAGAAGGCAAAGTCTCCTCAAGTTGCCATTTCAGGCCTGATGGAACGCTTTGGCCTTGATGAGATACAGGCGAGGGCTATTGTAGACATGCGTCTGCGTCAGCTTACAGGTCTGATGCAGGAAAATTTGCATGCCGAATATGATGAACTTGAGCGTAAGATTGCATATTACGAACAGATACTTGCCGATCCTGAGCTTTGCAAGAAAGTCATAAAGGATGAGCTTCTTGAAGTGAAGGCCAAGTGGGGCGATGCGCGTAAAAGCGAGATTGTACCCGGTGGGGGCGATGATTTTAATCCAGAGGACTTTTATGCTAACGATCCTGTTGTAATTACTCTCAGTCACCTCGGCTATATCAAGCGTACTCCTTTGAATGAGTTCCGTGCGCAAGGGCGTGGAGGTGTAGGCAGTAAGTTGAGCAGTACACGCGAAGAGGATTTTATTGAAAACATATACCCGGCGACGATGCACAATACAATGCTCTTTTTCACCAAGAAAGGACGTTGTTATTGGCTCAAGGTGTACGAAATACCCGAGGGAGCACGCAATTCGAAAGGGCGCGCTATCCAAAATGTGCTGAATCTTGAGAATGACGATGCTGTCAGTGTTTGCCTAAATATCCGTAAGCTCAATGATGCCGAGTTCTGCCATTCACATTACGTCGTATTCTGTACGAAACAGGGCATTGTCAAGAAGACTTGCCTCGAAGACTATTCGCGTCCGAGAGCAAACGGTGTGATTGCCATCAATATCAAGGAAGATGACGCTGTTATCGATGTGGTTCTCACCAATGGCGAAAACGAATTGATACTTGCCAACCGCAGTGGCCGCGCTATCCGATTCAATGAAGACAAAATCCGCACAATGGGGCGCACCGCGACCGGCGTTAGGGGCATGACGCTTGAAAATGAGAACGATGCTGTTGTCGGAATGGTGTGCGTATACAATCTTGAAAAGGACACTGTCCTTGTTTTGAGCGAAAAAGGCTATGGCAAGCGCAGTGCCGTTGAGGATTATCGCGTAACTAATCGTGGCGGAAAGGGTGTGAAGACACTTAACATCACCGAAAAGACCGGTCAATTGGTTGCCATCATTAATGCCATTGACGAGCGCGACCTTATGATCATCAACAAGAGCGGAACGGCCATTAGAACTCATATTTCGGACATTCGTGTGATGGGGCGCGCCACTCAGGGTGTAAAACTCATTGACATCAAGAAGCGTAACGACGAGATAAGCAGTATTTGCAGCGTTATATCTGAAAAAGAAGAGGAATCGGTTGCGGCCGGCAGCGAAGCCGATGCCGAAGGAATGCCTGTGCCGCAAGACAACGGCACAAGCGGCATTGCAGAAAGCAGTGTAGCAGGCAATGAAGACAATATATACAACAACTCAAATCAATAAAGGTATGAAAAAAAGTATCTTATCATTAGTTACAATCATGATTGCCTCACTTTCGTACGCCCAGAACATGGCCGTCTACAAAGCTGAGGAGCAATTCAAGGAAGGAAAGTATGCCGAGGCAGAGAAAACCATCCTACCGGCCTTGACAAATCCGAAAACCAAGAAGCTGGCTTTTGCTTACAATCTTGCCGGAAAAATTGAAGGCACATTGTTGAATGCCGAGATTCAAAAGGCTGCGGCCAAGCAACCGCTTGACACGGTTTTGTTCATCAATTCGTTGGACAAGGCTGTAGAGTTCTTTACAAAGAGCGATGAGTATGAGCGCACGCCCGATGCCAAAGGCAAGGTGAGCGACAAGCTGGAGTATTATGCCGAGAACAAGAAGCAATTAAGAGACATGATTTCCTATTATGCCTATGCGGGTCAGTTTGAAAACCAGCGAGGAAACAAGAAGGGAGCCTATGAGGCGTTCGAGAAATATCTTCACATGCCCAAGAACAGGGTATTTACCAAGGCTGAAACCGATTCCATTTATAAGGCAGGTGAGGAGACTTTTAATCGTGTGGGTTATTTTGCTGCCATGTTGGCTTTCGAGATGAAAGACTACGATGGAGTGTTGAAGAATGTCGATTTTGCTATAGCCGAAAAGTCTTCGCGCAATGATGGCTACATGATGAAGCTTGCAGCCTACTTGGCCAAGAAGGATACGGCCAGTTGGGTAAAGACTTCGCGTGAGGCTGTTGCCAGCATAGATGATAATCCGACATATTGCAACAACCTTCTTTATTATTATACTTCGAAAAATCTGAAGGAAGAAGCCAAGGCTATGGCTGACGAGCTTGTACAGAAAGCTCCCAACAACAAGATGGCCTATTATGCCCGCGGTTGTGTTAACATGAATACCTTTAAGAAGTTTGCCGAGGCTCGTCAGGATTTCGACAAGGCCATTGCGCTTGACGCTAATTTCGTTGAAGCCATCTACAACAAAGGCGTAAGCTATGTCAACGAACTGATTTCTTTGAATCTGAATACCGATACCAAATCGAAAGACTACAAGCAGACATTGGAAAAGGCTCGTGCTTATTATTCTGCCGCCCGTCCCTTGTTTGAAAAAGTTCGCGAACTGGTTCCCGACAAAAAGGAGCTTTGGGCCGAGAATCTGCGTAACATCTATTATAACTTGGATTTGAAGGATAAGGCCAAGGAAATGGAAAACATTATAGGCCAAAAGTAAACAGAAATCCGGTGCAAGTCTGATACCGAATACTGAAATTGCCGAAGCGGGTTGTCTCATCAAAAAGACAGCCCGCTTTTGCTGTGGCATTTGCCGCGTCAGAAATTCAATTTGCTCCCTTCTGTTTTCAATTTGCCGCCTTTTGCGATTTTTTTGCAGGCTATTGTCACAAATCGAGGCAATTGCTTTGCATAATGAAAGAATATCCGTACATTTGCAACCGTATTAAGACAGAGCCGTAAGGCTTTCATTCAAAAAGGAAGGAATCAAGATGAAACAAAACAGCGCCATTATTCGATTGCATATTCTACAATTATAAGATTGCGGAAGTGAGAATCGTATAGCGTCGCATAGATAGAAATTAAAAAATAGGGCCTTTCCACTTCCGCATGTGGAAAGGTTTTTTTATTTATAAAGAAGTAAAGAGATGAGTGATAGACTTTTCATTTTTGACACAACTCTCCGCGACGGCGAACAAGTGCCGGGATGTCAGTTGAATACGGTGGAGAAAATCGAAGTGGCCCGCCAGTTGGAGCAATTGGGCGTAGACATTATCGAAGCCGGTTTTCCCATATCGAGTCCCGGTGATTTCAATTCGGTCATTGAAATATCGAAAGCTGTGACCTGGCCCACCATTTGCGCCTTGACCCGTGCCAAGGAAAAAGACATAGATTGTGCGTTCGAAGCCTTGAAATATGCCAAGCGCAAGAGGATTCATACCGGAATCGGTACCAGCGACTATCATATCAAGTATAAGTTTAATTCGAATCGCGAAGATATTTTGGAGCAAGCCATTGCTGCTACGAAATATGCCAAGAAATATGTTGAAGACGTCGAGTTTTATGCCGAAGATGCCGGCCGCACCGACAATGAATACCTTGCGCGAGTGGTAGAAGCCGTCATCAAGGCCGGAGCCACGGTGGTCAACATCCCCGACACCACAGGTTATTGTCTGCCAACGGAGTATGGGGCAAAAATCAAATACCTTATGGAGCATGTGGACGGCATAGACAAGGCTATAATATCCACCCATTGTCACAACGACCTTGGCATGGCAACGGCCAACACATTGAGCGGAGTGCTCAACGGAGCGCGTCAGGTCGAAGTGACCATCAATGGTATCGGCGAGCGGGCCGGCAATACAAGCGAAGAAGAGATTGCCATGATACTCAAGTGTCACAAGCTGGGCATCGAGACCAATATCAATACACGCAAGATTTTTGGCATCAGCCGCCTTGTAAGCTCGCTGATGAACATGCCCGTGCAGCCCAATAAAGCTATTGTGGGACGCAATGCCTTTGCTCATTCGAGCGGCATCCATCAAGACGGTGTCTTAAAGAATGTGGAGACCTACGAGATAATGAATCCCAAAGACGTGGGTATAGACGACAATTCGATTATACTGACAGCGCGCAGCGGCCGTGCGGCCCTGAAATATCGCTTGGGAGTCTTGGGCGTGGAAATCAAGGAAGAGAAGCAGCTCGACGAAATCTATAAGAAATTTCTCAGTGTTGCCGACAAGAAGAAAGAAGTCACCGACGACGACATACTGGTGCTTGCAGGAGCCAACCGCAGCGATGCCCATAAGATAAAGCTCGACTATCTGCAAGTGACAAGCGGTGTGGGACTCCGCCCCGTTGCAAGTTTGGGTCTCGACATAGCCGGTGAAAAGTTTGAAGCCTGTGCAAGCGGCAACGGCCCGGTAGATGCCGCAGTACGCGCGTTGAAGAACATTATCAAGCGCGAAATGGTGTTAAAGGAATTTACCATTCAGGCCATCAACAAAGGAAGCGACGATGTCGGCAAAGTGCACATGCAAGTGGAATACAAAGGACATTCCTATTACGGTTTCGGAGCCAACACCGACATCGTGGCTGCCAGTGTAGAGGCCTACATTGATTGCATCAACAATTTTAAAGACTGAAAAAACGATAGAAAGACAATGAATACCCTATTCGACAAAATTTGGGACCGACACGTGGTGCAGACCATCAAGGACGGTCCGCAGCAACTCTTTATAGACAGGCTCTACTGCCATGAAGTGACCAGCCCGCAGGCATTTGCCGGCATGCGGGCCCGGGGACTGAAATGTTTTCGCCCGGAGCGCATCTACTGCATGCCCGACCATAACACACCCACCCACGATCAGGACAAGCCCATCGAAGACCCCGTGTCACGCAAGCAAGTCGACACACTCGAGAAGAACGCCAAAGAGTTCGGCCTGCATTATTATGGTATGATGAACCCCAACAACGGCATCATACATGTTGTGGGGCCCGAGCGCGGCCTGACACTGCCGGGCATGACCATCGTCTGCGGCGACTCGCACACATCGACCCACGGGGCAATGGGAGCTGTGGCATTCGGCATCGGGACAAGCGAAGTCGAAATGGTTCTCGCTTCGCAGTGCATCCTGCAACAGAAGCCCAAGTCGATGCGCATTACCGTCAACGGCCGTCTTGGACGCGGCGTGACAGCAAAAGATGTGGCATTATACCTCATGTCGAAAATATCGACCAGTGGAGCCACAGGCTATTTCATTGAATATGCCGGCGAAGTGGTGCGCAATCTCAGCATGGAAGGACGTCTCACTCTTTGCAACCTGTCAATTGAAATGGGAGCCCGAGGCGGCATGATAGCTCCCGACGAAACAACATTCGCTTACCTCAAAGGACGGCCTGAAGCACCCAAAGGCAACGAATGGGACAAGGCCGTGGCCTATTGGAGAACCCTCAAAAGCGATGACGATGCCGTCTTCGACAAAGAGCTTGCTTTTGACGGAAATGACATACAGCCCATGATAACCTACGGAACAAATCCCGGAATGGGCATAGCCATCACCGGCACCATACCCGAGCCCGAAACAGAAACCGACAGAAAGGCTCTTGAATACATGGGCTTTCAGGCCGGACAATCCATGATAGGAAAAAAAGTAGACTACGTATTTCTCGGAGCCTGCACCAACGGGCGCATCGAAGACTTTCGGGCGTTTGCTTCCATAGTGAAAGGCCGCAAAAAAGCTCCCGGACTCATAGCATGGCTCGTGCCGGGAAGCTGGGCCGTAGACAAACAAATACGTGAAGAGAAGCTCGACAAAGTACTCGAAGAAGCAGGCTTCGAAATACGTCAGCCGGGATGTTCGGCCTGTCTGGCCATGAACGACGACAAAATACCGGCCGGAAAATATAGCGTATCAACATCCAACCGCAACTTTGAGGGGCGGCAGGGACCCGGGGCACGCACCATGCTGGCAAGTCCGCTCACCGCGGCGGCGGCAGCAGTAACAGGAAAAGTAACCGACCCGAGAGACTTTTTATAATCACCATAACAGCAAAAACGATGAAAGAGAAATTCGGCATCATCAAGAGCACATGCGTGCCACTTCCACTTGAAAACATCGACACAGATCAAATCATACCTGCCCGTTTTCTTAAAGCAACCACCAAAGAAGGATTCGGTGACAACCTGTTCAGAGACTGGCGTTACAATCCCGATGGGACAAAAAAAGAAGACTTCGTATTGAACAACCCTAAGTACAAAGGCCAAATCCTTGTGGCAGGGAAAAACTTCGGCTGCGGTTCAAGCCGTGAACATGCAGCATGGGCCATCGCCGGCTACGGGTTCAGAGTAGTCATCAGCAGCTTCTTTGCCGACATACACAAGAACAATGAACTGAACAACTTTGTGCTGCCCGTGCAAGTAAGCGAAAAATTCCTCGCAAACCTCTTTGCATCGATCGAAAAGGATGCAGGTGTCGAAGTAATCGTGGACTTGCCCCAACAGACTGTAACAAACACGGCCACAGGCGAGCAGGAACACTTTGAAATCAACGGCTATAAGAAATATTGTCTTGAAAACGCGCTCGATGACATAGACTACCTCCTGAAAAACAAAGACAAGATAGAAGCCTACGAGCGCAAAAGCGTCGGAAAGGAATGAAACAAAACATACAGCCTTACATAGAAATAATGGACACAACGCTGCGCGACGGCGAACAGACCGATAGCGTATCGTTTGTGCCGCGTGAGAAACTGAACATCGCCCGTCTGCTTTTGCAAGACCTCAACGTAGATCGCATAGAGGTAGGCTCAGCACGAGTTTCGGAAGGCGAGCGCGAAGCAACACGTCTGATTTGCCATTGGGCCGAAGACAACGCGATGCTCAACCGGGTGGAAGTATTGGGATTCGTGGACGGCCATCTTTCGTTGGATTGGCTGAACGATTGCGGCTGTAAAAATATAAACCTGCTTTGCAAGGGTTCGTTGAGACATTGCCTCTATCAATTGAAAAAGCAGCCGCAGGAGCACATTGACGATATCCGTCGTTCCATAGACTATGCCGACCGTTTGGGAATAGGCGTGAACGTCTATCTTGAAGATTGGAGCAGCGGCATGAAGGATTCCCCTGATTTCGTTTACGCCATGGTCGATGCTTTAAGCAAGGAGAATATCCGCAGATTCATGCTTCCTGACACTTTAGGCATTCTGAATCCGCTCAATGTCATTGAGTATATGCGCAAGATGGTGAAGCGTTATCGCGGCCTACATTTCGATTTTCATGCTCACAATGATTATGATTTGGCTATCTCTAACGTTCTTGCGGCAGTGCTGAGCGGTTGCAAGGGCATCCATTCGACAATCAACGGATTGGGCGAGCGTGCCGGCAATGCCCCATTGGCAAGTGTGCAAGCCATATTGCACGATCAGTTTAATGCGCGTACAAGTATAAAAGAGAGCAATCTATACAAAGTAAGCCGCATGGTCGAGACATATTCCGGCATTATCATTCCGCCCAACAAGCCTATTGTTGGCGAGAGTGTGTTTACGCAAGTAGCCGGTGTACATGCCGACGGTGACAACAAGCACGGCCTTTATTGCAGCGATTTGCTCCCTGAACGTTTCGGTCGTCGCCGCGAATATGCTTTGGGCAAGAATAGCGGTAAGGCCAATATCCAGCGCAATCTTGAGGAACTCGGGCTGGAGCTTACACCTGAGCAGACCAAGCAGGTAACTGCCCGTATCACGGAGCTGGGCGACCGTAAGGAAATTGTCACTCCTGATGATTTGCCTTACATTGTGAGTGATGTGATAAAGCATTCTGTGGGCGAATCGAAGGTGAAGCTTATCAGTTATCTTGTGACTACGGCTCACGGGCTCCATTCGCATGCTTCGCTTCGTATAGAGATCGATGGACGCGAATATGAGGCCGGCGCCATGGGCGACGGTCAGTTTGATGCTTTCGTGCGAGGGCTTCGTGAAATCTATGTGGAGCGTCTTCATCGCAAGTTCCCTGTCTTGATCAATTACTTTGTGACGATACCTCCGGGCGGACGTACCGATGCTTTGGTGCAGACCGTCATTTCATGGGACTTTGAAGGCAAGACAATCCGCACGCGCGGTCTCGATGCCGACCAGACGGGTGCGGCAATCAAGGCCACCATTAAGATGCTTAACGTGCTTGAAAGCATGGAAAAGGCTGACAATGAATAGTTGCGTTGTTGTGAGGCATATAGTTTAATGAATTATTTTTATTAGAATATGAATTTGAAAATAGCAGTATTGGCCGGTGATGGAATCGGTCCCGAGATTTCCGTACAGGGTGTGAATGTAATTAAAGCCGTTGCCAACAAGTTTGGCCACGAAGTGTCTTTCAAGTCGGCTTT
>ERZ808252.1553-NODE-1553-length-16339-cov-5.184046_pt1 | contig 16339 bp, 17 predicted proteins | sample MGYA00521242_ERZ808252 | MGnify/ENA primary metagenome ERZ808252 (study PRJEB31516, sample SAMN03275581) | gut metagenome | biome: mammalia-associated habitat; material: feces | host: Papio cynocephalus | place: Kenya | collected 2012-08-07 ...
CTCAGGCTTTCTTCATGGTGCGCAGGCAACGGGAACAAACGTTGATTGATTTGCTGCCTTCCAGTCTGATTTTACGGATGTTGGGCTTCCAGCTTCTGTTGGTCTTCCGATGCGAGTGCGAGACGTTCTGACCGAACACAACGCCCTTTCCGCAGATACAGCATTTTGCCATTTTTGACACCTCCTACATTTAACGCTTCACCGTAGCAATACGGGGCAGAACCACTGTACAACAGCAATCATTATACCATATCTTTTCCCGAATTGCAAGTGTTTTTTGAAATTTTTTCTGTTTTTCTCAAGTTTTTTTGCGTGGAGCCCCGAAAATCGGCGAGGAAACGCCTCAAACTGCCGACAAACGCGCCGACTTTCGCAGTGGGGGGGAGTTTTCGCCCGCCTTTTCTAAAAGGCGGCGCGGTCGAGGACGCGGAGTCCTCGTCGCCGCCCGCAGGCGGCGAAATCCCCCATACGGCGCTTTCTTTTTGCAAAGCCTTTTTCTTTGCGCCTACATGGTCAAAGAAAAAGCGTTAAAGGAATTTGTACATTTTGGGGGCGATGTGTTTTTCGCTACAGTCTCTTCCGGATTTCTCCTCATTCCTTCCCGCAAGCCGCCGCAATGCCGCGCAGAAAGGTCTCTCCGAGCCTGCCCGAAATTGTCACCGATGCAAAGTCCGCAACCGTCGGCGCGTTCTCTCCCAGCCGCAGAATCAGCCCGCCGTTTCCCGTCAGCATCCGCAGGGCAAACACCGTGTGCGCATCGGTCGGGAGCACGGCTTCGGGGCAGAGGATGAGAATGCGCGAGGTCAGAAGTCGGCGCGAGATCGGACCGTCCCCGTCCCGCTCGGTCAGAGCCTTGCAGTCCGCACCCGCCGCACACAGCGCCGCCGCAAGCGATACTGCCGCCGCATCGTGAACGCGGGACAGCACCGTGATTTCGTAGCGGTCGCTCCAGAGATATTTCCCGACCCGCTCGGGAATCGGGAGCGGCTTTTCCTCAACCTGTGCGGTCGAAGGCTCGGTCGCAACGGTCCCGATGCGGGAATAGGGCAGTGTCGTACCCTCCGCAATCAGCCCGAGCGACAGCCGATGCCCCGCCGCTTCCGCATCCGCAAGGCGGCAGGTGAGCCCGTTGCCCACAGTCCGCGCGATGCAGTCGCCTAAGGTCTCCGCCAGCGCAAGCCGTGCGCTGAACAGCTTCCCGCTCTGCGCGTGTGTGCGGACCTCGGTCAGAAGCCGCCGCAGTAGCGAGAAGTCGGGTATGCCCGCCTCGGTCATCACGGGCGTGACGCAAAAGACCCCGTTGCCTGCCGTGCGGTAGGTCGGCGGGACTGTACCCGCGTGCTCCGCAACCGCCCAGACCGTCAGCTCGGGCGCCGTGAGGCTGTCATCCACCTCGGCAAACAGCGCCGCAGGCGTTGCGAATTCCATCTGCGCGCGATAGATGCCGAGAATGCTTGCCGCAAGCCCGCTCTCGGCTTCCGCACCGTTCGGGGTCGGGAGACGCAGGGCAATTCCCAAGCGGATATCGGGATAATCCGCACCCGCCGCCGCGAGCGAGAGCAGGGGCGCGAGAACCGTTGCCATTGCCGCGCGGAAGCCGCCCGCACCGAGCGAGCGGACCGCAGAGGCAACCGTCAGCCCGTTTTCCGTAACCCGTTCGGGCGGAATTGCGGGGGATTCCAGATAGGGGGAAGCATTCCCCGCAACGGGAATGCGTGTGATGGGTCCCGCGCCCGATGCCTCGGCGGGAATCGAGACCGACAGCTCCTTCCTTTCGGGAAGCGCGCGGAGCTGTGCCGTGGGAACCCGCAGAACATCGGCGGCGGAATAGGCGAACGCCATCTCCTCCCGCTCGGTCAGAACCGCCGCAGACACAGCCGTCACACCCGCTTCCTCGCAAAGGAGCGCCTTGACACGCTCCGCGTCTCTTCCGTCAACCAAAAGCAACCGCGCATGGGGCAGCGGAACGAACAGCCGACCGAGCGGGGAGGGGGCTTCGATGCCGTCCAGCCGCTCGAGCGCAAAGAGAATCCCGCCGAATTGCGGAAGCAGGGTCGGCAGAATGCCACGCTCCCCAACCGTTGCGCTCTGCTTCACCGCCCTGCGGACCGCATCCTGCCCGAGCGCCGCCGACAGCGCCTCCGCATTCTCGGCACGGACCAGAAGCAGAATGTCACCTGCGGCGGGGCGTTCGTTCTCCCGCTTTGCGACCGCGTTCAGAAACAGCGGAGAGCCGACCGCGCCGAAGTGCGTTCCCCCTGCCTCGGTCCCGACCGTCAGACGGGTCTGCCCGAGGGTCGGCTGTCTGCCACTCCGCGCAAGGTACGCCGAGGCAAGCCCGAACAACTCGCCGAGCGTTGGCGGTGTGAGTGCCTGCGGGTGCATTTCCCGCCGCTTTTCCATCATATCGGTATAGGTCTTTGCCACCTCCGCATCATCGGTGGCAAGGCGCGCTACCCGCGCGGCGGCCCAGCCCGCAGAGTGCTCCCGCAGACTGCCGAGGAGTGCCCGCTCCGCATCGGTCATCATCCGTTCCCGTTTTTTGTCCATGGTTCAATCCTCCGTTTCTTCCAAGACCGTGCCACTGCAAACGGTCCCGTCGTTTCCGTCTATCCGTACCTGCCGTACCGCGCCGTGCTCGGTGCCTGCGGCGGGGACCGATACCTCAAAAAATTCCGGTGTGTGCCCGAAGCGTCTGCCGCCCTCCGCGTCCTCAAACAGGACCGAGCGCGTCTGCCCCGTCATGCCGTCCAGAATTTCCTTTCGGATGCCCGTCTCAACCTCCGAGAGGAGCCGTGAGCGCTCCGCCTTGATCGGCTCGGGTACCTGCCCGCTCATTGCGGCGGCAACCGTCCCCGCACGGCGGGAGTAGCGGAATACGTGAATCATCAGAAAGCGTGCCCGCCGCGCAAAGTCAAGCGTTTCGGCAAACTCCGCATCGGTCTCCTGCGGAAAGCCCACAATCATGTCGGTGGTGAACTGCACGCGCGGCAGGGCGCGGCGCAAACGCTCCATCCCCTCCAGCGCCATGCGGCTGTTGTACTTCCGCTTCATCCGCGCCAGCACCGTGTCCGAGCCGCTTTGCATCGAGAGATGAAAATGCGGGGTGAGGGTCCGCAGTCCCGCAATGCGGTCAACAAATGTCTGCTTCATCAGCGAGGGGTCAAGAGAGCCGAGACGGACCCGCTCCAGCCCCTCCACGCGGTCAACCAATGCAAGGAGGTCGGCAAGGTCGCAGTCCTCCAGATCGCGCCCGTAGGAGGCGGTTTCGATTCCCGTCAGCACCACCTCGCGGCATCCGCCCGCAACCAGTGCCCGCACCTCGTCCAATACCGCCTCGGGGCGCTTGGAGCGGACGGGACCGCGCGCGGCGGGAATGATGCAGTAGGCGCATTTGTTCTCACAGCCGTCCTCAATCTTGATGTAGGCGCGGGTGCGGTCAAAGCGGGTGACCGACATCTCCTCAAATCCGCTCCCGTCAAGGCTCCTGTGAAAAATCTCGGGGACCGCGTTCTTGTGCCCCTGTCGGACGAGCCGCTTTGCCGCCTCGACCACCGCCTGCTTGTCGGTATTGCCGCAAACGAAGTCCACGCCCGCAATGGCGGCAACCTGCTCGGGCGAGGTCTGCGTCAGGCATCCCGTGACCAGAATGTAGCCGTTCGGGTTGCGTTGGATGGCGCGGCGAATCATCTGCCGCGCCTTGCGGTCGGATTCCGATGTGACCGTGCAGGTGTTGATAACGGTGATGTCGCAGTCGTCCGCGCCGCGGGCGAGTGCAAAGCCCGCGGCGGCAAAGCGCTCGGCAATCGCCTCGGTTTCGTATTGGTTGACCTTACAGCCGAGGGTGACAAACCCGACCGTATAGCCCGAAAAATCAGGTTGTGACATGGAAGCTCCTTTCGGGAAACAGTATCTCATTCTATATTTTATCACCTTTCCCGCCGAAAGTAAAGGAATTTTGCAAAAAAAATGCGGGAATTTGCATTTAGGTCTTGAAAAATCGGGAAAAGGGATGTATAATTGTTACGATAATCCAAAAAGGAGAACTGTTATGAGTGAATTGCACATCATCGACCACCCGTTGATCACACACAAGCTGTCCATCATGCGGAACAAGAAAACCGGCTCCAAGGACTTCCGCGAGCTTCTGGAGGAGATTGCCATGCTCATGGGCTATGAGCTGACCCGCGATCTGCCGCTGGAGGAGGTCAACATCGAGACCCCGATCACCAAGATGACCGCCAAAATGATTTCCGGCAAGAAGCTGGCGATTGTTCCGATCCTGCGCGCAGGGCTCGGAATGGTGGACGGACTGCTCAGCCTGATTCCCGTTGCAAAGGTCGGTCACATCGGTCTGTACCGTGACCCCTCAACGCACCTGCCCGTGGAGTATTACTGCAAGCTCCCGCCCGACATCGATGACCGTATCGTCATTCTGGTCGACCCGATGCTGGCAACCGGCGGCTCCGCCATCGATGCGCTCCATATGCTCAAGAAGCGGGGCTGCAAGCACATCCGCTTCATGTGCCTGGTTGCTGCGCCCGAGGGCGTGAAGAAGGTGCAGGAGGCGCATCCCGATGTGGACATCTACACCGCCGCGCTGGATGAGTGCCTGAACGACCACGCCTATATCATCCCGGGTCTGGGAGATGCGGGCGACCGTATCTTCGGTACCCTCTGAGCAACATCACCGAAGGAGAGCGGAGAGACGGTCTGCGTCTCTCCGCGCTTTATACTTTCTATGAGAATCCTGAAAATCGGAAAAAACGATGCTGGACAGCGGCTTGACAAATTCCTTTCCAAAGCGGTCAAGGGGCTTCCGCAGTCGCTGATGTACAAGTATATCCGCACGAAAAAAATCAAGCTCAACCGCGCGCGCGCCGAGCAGAACCAAATGCTCTGCGAGGGGGACGAGGTACAGCTGTTCATCCGCGATGAATTCTTCGGCTCGCCCGAGCAGGACAGCGGCGCCGCTCTGCGGATTGCGCCGAAGCTGGATATCGTGTACGAGGACGAAAACATCCTCCTGCTCAACAAGCGCCCCGGGGTGCTGGTCCACGAGGACACCGCCGCGGGGGAGAATACCCTGATTCTGCACGTCAAGGCGTACCTGACGCAGAAGGGAGAGTACGACCCCGCCGCCGAGCAGTCCTTCTCTCCCGCGCTCTGCAACCGCATCGACCGCAACACGGGCGGCATCGTGATTGCCGCGAAAAACGCGGTTGCCCTGCGGGAAATGAACGAAAAAATCCGCAACGATGAGGTGCGGAAGTTCTATTACTGCGTGGTCCACGGAAAAATGCCGAAGCAGGCGGACACTCTGCACGGGTATCTGCGCAAGGACGCCGCGAACAACACCGTAACGGTCAGCGACACGAAGCGGGCGGGGTACAAGGAGATTATCACCAAGTACCGCGTGGTGCGGGAGAAGGGGGACCTGACCCTTTTGGAGGTGGAGCTGGTGACTGGACGCACGCACCAGATTCGCGCGCATCTTGCGCACATCGGGCACCCGCTTCTGGGGGACGGGAAGTACGGCATCAACCGCGCGGACCGTGCAAAGGGCTACAAATTTCAGGCGCTTTACGCCTATCGCTTGCAGTTCCGCTTCCGCGACGGGACGGGACCGCTCGGGTATCTGGACGGCAAGACCGTAGAATTGGACCCCGCAAAGATTTGGTTTCTGCGGGAGTTCGGAATGTAAAACAGGAAAAGAAGGGAGGACGAGACATGACAAAACGGGAGGCATGGCTTCTGCGCGGCTTTCTCGCATTGGGCGCGGCGCTGACGGCGCTGACGCTGATTTTTCCGCAGGTTGGAATGCAGGAATGGCTGACGATGGTTCCGATTGCGTTGGCGCTCTACCGCCTGACCGACCGCGGCGTGAGCCTGTGGAGGGCTTACCGCTACGGCTTTTTCACCGTGTTCGTCTTTTACTTCATCCTGTACCACTGGTTCGTTTACCTCTACCCGCTGGACTTTGTGGGGCTGGGGAACGGCGCATCGGTTGCGGTCATCATCGCGGGGTGGCTCGGGCTGACCCTCCTACAGGCGCTCCCCGGGGGGCTGATGTTCCTCGGCTTTGCGGCGCTCTGTCGGACGCGGGCTGTCAAACGGTATCCGCTTGCAAAGCCGTTTCTTTTTGCGGCGCTCTGGGTCGTGTTTGAGTGGTCCTCCACGCTGACGTGGACGGGGGTCCCGTGGGGGCGGCTCTGCATCGGGCAAATCAAGCTGTTGACCCTTTTGCAAAGCGCCTCGCTGTTCGGGTCCTATTTCATCACCTTCCTGCTGGTTGCCTTCAACGCCCTGCTTGCAATGGCGATTATGACCCAACCCAAGCGTGTGCTGTGCGTCACGCTGGCGGTCGGGCTGTTTGCCTGCAACCATCTGTTCGGGCTTCTGCGGATGAATCTGCCGCGCAAAATCGGTGCGGTGGAGACCAATGCTGCCATCATTCAGGGAAACATCAATTCCCATGACAAATGGAGCCCCGACAGCTACCAAAATACGCTGGATATCTACGGCGGCATGACGCGGCGGGCGGCGGAGAAGGGCGCAACGCTGGTGGTCTGGCCCGAAACGGCACTGCCCTATGACCTGAGCCTGAACCGCCCGCTGACCGTCTGGCTGGAGGAGCTGTCACGGGACTGCAACGTGACGCTGATTGTGGGCGCGCTCTGGACCGACGAGGAGAGCCGCGAATACAACTCGCTGTTCCTCGTCACCCCCGAGGACGGCTTTTCCGCCGAGGCGCGCTATGATAAGCGGCATCTGGTCCCGTTCGGGGAGTATGTCCCCATGCGGGAGCTGATTACAACGCTGATTCCGCCGCTTGCGGAGCTTTCGGCGCTGGACGATGACCTCACGGCGGGGAGCGGATCGGCACTGTTTGAAACCCCGTGGGGCAAGGTCGGCTCGCTGATTTGCTTCGATTCCATCTATGAGGGGCTGGCGCGCGACAGCGTGCGGGACGGTGCGGCGCTGATGATTATCTCCAGTAACGATTCGTGGTTCTACGATTCCGCGGCAGTCCGCCAGCATTTGTATCAGGCACAGCTGCGGGCGATTGAAACGGGGAGGACCTATGTCCGTGCGGCGAATACGGGTATTTCCGATGTCATTACGCGCTATGGACGCTCCACCGCGCAGATTGGCGCTTTGGTTGACGGCTACGAGGTGCGCTCCGTGGAATTCCGCACAGACAAGACTTTTTATGCTTGCGTGGGGAACCTGTTCGTCTACCTCTGCCTCGCGTTCCTGCTGACCGCGCCGACATTGGAATGGATTTTACGGAAAAGAAAAGCACATGAAGAACAGGCTCCCTGACGGAAGCCTGTTTCGTTTTATCTCGAGGTGATAAACAGGATATTATACTGGTGCGCCATCGAATCCCAGACGGCATCGGTGACAACGCCTGTGGGGGAGAATGCGTTGCAACGCTGAAATGCCTTGACCGCGTCGGCGGTGGCAGGGGTGAATTCGCCCGTTACCTCCACCTTCCCGATGGAGCCGTATTTCTCCTCCAAGCGGCTCAGCATCTGCTGGAGCGCCGCAACCGCAAAGCCGCGACTGCCCGTTTCCAGCGTTCCGCCCGACGGTGTGCGCGGAAAGATATCCATCCGCTCGCGCGGACCGTTTGCCGTGAGAGACGCGCGGTAGGCATCGTAGAGCGCCTCCCATGTGGCTTGGTCTGCCATGCCGTTCACGGGCAGGTCGTGCGCCGCCTGAAATTCCTCCAGCGACCGCTGGGTCGCGTAGCCGAAGCTGCCGTTGACGGGCGGCTGTGTCATCCCCGGGGTGTCGTAGGAAATCTGCCGCAGATAGGTTTGCAAATTCAGGACTGCCGCAATCGGGGTGTTTTCGGTTGGTTCCATGCGCTCTGCCTCCTTATTGCCCGAGCGCGTAGCCCGGGTATTGCCCGTCATTCAGCCGCGCGCCGATATAAAGCGTGTTGTAAATGTCGGTCACGGCGTTCCAGACCGTTGCGTCCACCACGCCGCCGTTTGCATCGGGCAGACCGAACTCCCGCTTGAAGGCGATGACAGCCTCCTCGGTGCGCGGACCGAAATAGCCCGTCGGGTTGACCGTCGGAATCGACGGATAGGACTGCGCAATGTAGTTCAGGTATTCCTGCAACAGGCGCACATAGTCCGAATCCGACCCCACGCGGAGCGGCGCCCCCGGGTAGGGGACGGTCACGCCCTCGGTGTACTGGGTCGGGATGGTGCGGATGATGCCGAGATACGCATCGTAAAGCGCGTTCCAGGTCCTGACCCCGACAATGCCGTCCTCGGTAAGCCCGAAGGTCCGCTGGAGCGCCTTGACCGCCGCGAGCGTTTCGGGACCGAACACGCCGTCCACCGCGATAACGGGGATGGTGTCGTAGTATTGCCCGACATAGTTGAGCAGGTATTGCAGATTATAGACGTAGTTGCCGCTGTCGCCCTCCTTGAGCACCTCGGGGAAAATCGGCGTGACCTCGCCCTCGGGGATGCTCTCCGCGCTCAGATCGGTCAGCTTCTTGACCCCGATATAAACGTTCTGGATGGTGTACCACGTCGATTTTCCGACGATACCGTCCGGATCAAGATTGAAGATTTCCTGAAAACGGCGGACCGCCGCCTCGGTGTCCTCTCCGAATCTGCCGTCGGTGGCAAGAATTTTCGGAATGGAGGGGTAGTTGTTGGAAATGCGGTTCAGGCGAATCTGTACGGTCCGCACATCGTCGTTGACCGTACCGAGACGGAGTGGGGCGGACGGCACGCTCGGTCCCACACCCTCAACGGGCGCATCGCGCACCAGCTCGATGTTGTCGCCGTAGTAGTATTGCAGAATCTCAAACGGGGTCATCCCGCGGTTGGCAAGCGTGACCGTGCCCCATTGGGAAAGCCCGTTGCAGGTCACGGTGGTGCCGTTGCAATATTGCGCGAACAGCGGCGCAACACTGCCCTCACGGCGGATATAGTCGTCGAACAGCTCGGAGGCAATCCTGCGCACGTTTTCAAAGGTCTCCCGCCCGTTTACGAACGCTTGGTCGTAGGCGGTGTTGTTTGTGATGTCGAAATCGTAGCCGCGCGTGCGGTAGTATTCGGTCCAGACGCGGTTCAGCGCAAACGACACCTGCGCGTAAATGTTGGCGCGGATGGCGTTTTCGGGCCATGTGGGGTAAATTTCGCTGGAAGCGACATTTGCGATGTAGTCAAGGAACGGGACCGTCACATTGGCGGCGTTCGATTGCGGCGCGCCGAGGTGAACGGTGATGGTTTCGGGAATAACGGGAACGGTCGGCATGGTCGCGGTCCTCCTTTCTCAAAGCTCGGGATAGCCCGACTCGGGGAAATATTGGGTGTCCTCGGGGAGCGTTCCGCCCGAGCCGTCCTCGGGAAGCGGGACCAGAACGGCGGATTGCAGGGACGTGATGCCGTCGAAAATCGGAATGCCGAGGTAGCTTTGCCTGCGGTAGCCCTCCAGAAAGACGTCGGCGGAATAGCGGGCATAGGGCTGACTTGCCCCGGGGCTTTCGCTTGCGGCGGCGGGCGGCGCGGGGAGCGGGGTACGGACCGTACTGCCGTCCCTGCCCGTTACGAGCGAGGCAACGATATCCCCGCGTGAGGCGGGATCACTGCCCTTTTCGTCCTCATAGGTGCGAATATCCACCCGCGCGCCCTCCAGCGGGATTGCGCCCCGCGCGGTGCTGACGCGAACAATCAGATATCCCATTCCCGTGGGGGCGGCGGGCGTTTCCGCCTCGGGCACGGGGGCGGGGACGGGCTCCCGCTCGGGGGTCGGCACCTCGGGGGTGTCTCGGTTCTGTCTTTCCTCCATGAATTTTTTCTCCTTTCGTGCGGCAGAGGGGAAGAACTGCCGCGGTATCGTTATCACGGTATGCGGAAAATGGAAAAATGGTGCGTAAAAACCTTGACAAAGCCGCGCGGATGCGGTATAATAGTAATAATATATACGGAAAGAGGAATATCCATGAAAATACAGGAATCCGGAGAAATGTACCTTGAAACCATTCTGATTCTTTCGCAGAAAAGCCCGTATGTGCGGTCGATTGACGTGGGAGAATATATGGGCTTCAGCAAGCCGAGCGTCAGCCACGCAATGGGACTGTTGCGGGGCGGCGGATACGTCAACATGGACGAAAACGGCTATCTGACCCTGACCGAAGCGGGCGCGGAGCTGGCGGGAAAAATTTACGAGCGGCATCGGGTCCTGACGCGCATTCTGACCCTGCTCGGCGTGGACGAAAAGGTCGCCGCCGAGGATGCCTGCAAGATGGAGCACGACATCAGCGACGAGTCGTTCGCGGCGCTGAAGCACCATGTGGAGGAAATGGAACGCGGGAAGGCGTGACTGCGTTGGGCGAATCGGGAGGGAGCGGGGAACCTATGGTTGAATCAAATTTATCCCCCCTCATCAGTCGCTAACGCGACAGCTTCCCCCCGAGGGGAAGCCTTTGGATAAAATCCGCTTCACAAATTACAACAATCTCAATTCAGCTAAAAATTGAAGCTGTATTCATAGCAAGTAGCACTTTGTATGAAAGGCTTCCCCTCGGGGGGAAGCTGTCGCGCAAGCGACTGATGAGGGGGATAAATCTGCATTCCCTTAAAATCAGAATACCCACCCCGAACTTCCGCTTGCACTTCGGGCAGTGCGCATGACCCTCTCTGCGGGCAGTGGAATATACTGCTCTCGGAGGTGATGACGGATGGAAAACGGAGCTGTGGCTCGGAGATTGGTTGTAAGAGAGGGTTACGCAGTTCTGCTGACGGCGGAATTGTTCCTGTCGATCCCGCAGGAATTTGCGCGGCTGACCGATTTTACCGCGCGGAGCGGCGAGGTGATGCTCCGTCGGCTTTTCCGCGAGGAGGGGGAGCGGGCAAGGTCCGAGTATCTCGCGGCAGAGGACCACGCGGCGCGCGCCCGTTGGCGGGTCCGCAGACTGCGCGTGACGGCACGGTGCGAGCCGACAGACGACCGCCACTGCCGCGTCCTTCTGACGGCGGATTTGAACGGAACGGTCCTGCAAAGCGAGGAGCGGGTCTGGAATTTGGAGGAAGAGACCCTGCTTCCGCCGCGACAGAGCAGGCGGCTGACACGGGTGGCAGTCAAAAAACGCCCGACTTCGACAAAAAATTAACAAATTTCACCGACCGAGTATCGCAAACCCTCTTGCAAAGCGAGGGGAAATGTGGTATAATAACAGGGATGTCATCAGAAGATGGGCAAAATTCATTTTCTGATATGCGGAGCGGACCTCCGCGCCGCAGGACAAACCGACCGATAGAGAGGGGAGTTTATGTCAAAGGATACGTTGGAAAAAATCAGGAAAGCCGAGCGTGATGCCGAGCAGCTGGTTGCCGATGCCGAAGAGAAGGCAAAGGCGATGAAGGCGGAGGCGGTCCGACAGGGCGAGGAGCTGTGTCGGACGACCGAGGAGTCGGTTTCGGCGGAGCTTGCGGGAATGCTGGAGCAGATCCGCGAAAAGACCGCCGAGCTGACCGAACGGGTCATGGAGGAAACCAAGACCGAAGCCGAGGAGGTTGCGGCACGGGCAAGGCTGAACCGCAAGAGTGCGGAAAAGATCGTGATCGGAGGGTTGGACGCGAAATGTCGGTAAGCAAAATGAAAAAGCTGACCGCTTTCGTTTTCCGTGACGATGCCGACCGACTGGTGCGAGGTCTGATGCGATTGCGCTGTGTGCAGGTGCGGAGCTTGGATGCCGAGCGAAGCGCCCGGAAGCTCTCGCGCGTGGACTGCGACGCGGAGCTGACCGAGGCGCGGAAGCGCGTGGCGGAGGTGGATGCGGTCCTGCCGATTCTGTCCCGCTACAGCACGCGCAAAATGCGCTTCCGCAGGCGGGTTCACGCGGTGGACCAACAGGCGTTTGCGGAAAGCGGCGATGCGGCGCACGCATGGGAGACCGTGAGAGAAGCGGAGCGCCTGCTGGAGGAAACCCGAGCGGGCGAGAGCGAGCACACAAGGCTTGCGGCGCTCTGCGAGTCGCTTCAGCCGTGGCTGGACTATGACGCACCGCTGTCGGACACCGAAACGGAAAAAACGAAAACGTGGCTCGGCTCGGTCCCGCTGACCGTTCCCGCAGAGCGCGTGACCGAGACGCTTGACGCAATCGGCTGTGCCTCGGAGGAGGTCTATGACGATGAAAAGTACAGCTACTTCGCGGTGACCTTCCTCAAGGAAAGGGAGACCGATGTCGGAGCGGCGCTTGCCGCCTGCGGCTTTGTGCGGCAGGAATTCGCGGGCGTAACGGGAACCGCGCTCTCCGCGTCCCGCGATGCCGAGGGTCGGCTGGCGGAGCTGGAGGACGAGGCGGTCAGACGGGAGGAGAATCTGCGCGACTGCGCGGAGGCTCTGGACGAAATTGAAATTCTCCACGATGTGGAGGCAACGGGACTGCGGGTCGCGGAGCTGAAGCAGAAACTTGCGGCAACCGAAGCCTGCGCGGTGCTGGAGGGGTGGTACCCCGAGAGCATGGAGGATGCGGTTACGGCAGTTCTCGGAAAATTCGAGTGCGCCTATGAAACGGACGAGCCCGAGGCGGGCGAGAATCCGCCGGTCCTGCTCCGCAACAACAAATTTGCGCAGAACTTCGAGTGGGTCATCGGAATGTATTCCTACCCGAAATACGGGACCTTCGACCCAACCTTCATCATGTCGATTTTCTACTTTGTCATTTTCGGTATGATGTTTGCGGACGTGGGCTACGGACTGCTCCTGACGCTCGGCTGTATCGCGGCCATCAAGCTGCTCAACCCCAAGCCCGCCATGCGGCGGATGCTCTCCATGTTTGCATGGTGCGGCGTGTCCTGCGCAATCCTCGGCGTGGTGTTCGGCGGCTGGTTCGGAGATCTGCCGGTTGCCATTATGAAGAACTTCATGGGCATCGAGAATCCCGAAAGCACGACAATCGGTCACTTTTTCGCAAACGGTCTGTTGTTTAACCCCGTGTCGTCGGCAGTGTCGTTCCTGATTCTGTCGCTGGCGGTGGGCGAGGTCCATCTGGTCGCGGGTATGGCGGTCAATATGGTGGAAACGTGGAAGAGCGGGCATCGCGCGGAGGCAATCTGCGGGACGGTTCCGTTCTGGGTGCTGTTTGCGGGAATCGACCTCGCGGCACCGAATATGTTCATCGGCATGAAGATGATGGGAGAGGGCATGAGCGATGCGACCAAAGCCATGTTCGCATCCCTTGCGGGCATTGCAACCTATCTCATGATCGGCGGCGTGGTCGGAATTCTGCTCCTCAAGGGTGTCGGGCAGAAGTCCTTCGGCGGCTGGCTTGTCAAAGGATTGGGCGGTCTTTACTCGCTCATCAGCTTTGCATCCGACCTGATGTCCTACTCCCGAATCCTCGCGCTCGGTCTGGTCGCGGGTGTTATCGGGCAGGTCATCAATATGATTACGGCGCTCGGTTCGTCGGGTGTCGGCGGCTTTGTTGTCATGCTCTTGGTCCTGATTGTGGGACATCTGTTCAACATTGCCATCAACCTGCTGGGAACCTTCGTCCATGCGGCGCGGCTCCAGTATATCGAATTTTTCGGCAAATTCTATGAGGACGGCGGCGACATCTTTGAGCCTGCCGAGCCCTCGTCGGATTACACCGAGGACCCCGCAGAGCCTGCGGAAACCTGATTCAGTTGTCCCAAAAATCAAAATAAAAAACAAAATTAAGGAGACAAAAACCATGTTCAAGCTCATCGAAGAAATGTTCACAGGAACCAACCTTGCCATTCTCGGCGCGGTTCTCGCCACTGTTCTGCCCGGCATCGGCTCGGCGCGCGGGGTTAATCTCGTTGCAAGAGCGACTGCGGGACTCATCAGCGAAGAACCCAACAAGTACGGTAAATCCATGCTGCTTCAGGCACTGCCGATGACGCAGGGGATTTACGGAATGGTCACCTCCTTCATGATTCTGGTCCAGTCGGGCATCATGGGGAACAAGACGATCGAGCTCACGGTCGGTCGCGGCGCGTACTTCCTCGTTGCGGCTCTGCCGATTGCGTTCGGCGGTCTGTATTCCGCAATCCGTCAGGGCGAGGTTGCCGCGTCCGGTATCTCGGTGCTGGCAAAGAAGCCCGATGCAGTCGGTAAAGCGGTTATTTCCGCATCGTTCGTCGAGCTTTACGCAATTCTTGCCCTGCTGATCTCCCTGTTGATGATCCTGTAAGCCGCAAGGCAGGGTCGATCGTCAAACGGAAAAGGAGACGGAACGGTGGCAACGAACGGAGTCAATCGGATAACCGATAAAATTCTTGCAGACGCGCAGGCGCGGGCGGATAAAATTCTTGCCGATGCGCAGGCGGAGTGCGACAGAATCAGCGCCGATTACAATGCCCGTGCGCAGGCGATTCGGGATAAGCTCTCGGACGACGCGCAGGCAAAGGGGGCTGACCTCATCGCGCGGGCAAAGGCTGCGGCGGCAATGAAAAAGCGGAACATCCTGCAAGCGCAGGAAAGTCAGCTCATCGATGGCGTTTTCGACGGCGCGAAGGAGTGGGTGCTGGGGCTTCCCAAGGAGAAGTATGTGGACCTGCTCGCGGGACTGCTGTCGGCGGCGCTGGTCGAGCAGGCGGACACCGAGGCGCAGAATCTGGCGACCTACGGTGAGGAGAGCGAGCCGATCGAGCAGTTCGAGGTGCTCCTCAACAAAAAGGACCGCGAGGGATGCGGGAAGGAGCTGCTGGAGAGTGTGAAAAAGCGCTATGCCAACAGCTCGCGCCTGCCCGCGGGACGGACGGATAAATTGGTCCTGTCCAAAAACACATTGAATATCGAGGGCGGTGTGGTCCTGCGCTACGGCGATGTGGAGTCCAACTGCTCGTTTGAAATGCTGTTCGGTCAGCTCCACCGCGAGCTGGAGGCAGAGGTCGCACAGGCGTTGTTTGATGTCAGAACAACGATTTGAGGAGGTCGGCAATGGATAACAAGTATCTGTATGCCGGTGCCCGCATCCGCACGCTGGAAAACGCGCTGGTGGGGCAGGAGCGGCTGGAAAAGCTGCTTGCCTGCGGGAATGTCGATGCTTGCGTGGCGCTTCTGGACGAATGGAGCTTCGGAATCGTCCGCAATGCGGAAACGGGAGCCTTTGACCGCGAGGCAACGCTGACGGCGCGGCTTTCGGACGGCTACCGCGAGGTGCTGTCCTCGGCGGACGGTGCCGCATTCGCAAAAATATGGCTTTTGCCGTATGACTGCAACAACATCAAATCGGCAATCAAATGCCTGCGGCGCGGGCTGGACTGCGACAGGATGCTGATTCGCTTATATGGCGGAATTCCGACCGAAATTGTGCGCAAAGCCGTGGAGAAGCGGGAATTCGGGCTGTTGCCCGAGCCGTTTGCCACTGCCGCGCGTGACGCTTGCGGTCAGCTGGAGCGCACGGGGGACCCGCGCGTGGTGGACAGCGTTCTCGACCGCGCCTGCTATGCGGGAATGCTTGCGCTTGCAAAGGAGAGCGGCATTCCGCTTGCGGAAAAGCTGGTTGTGCGGAGAATCGACCTGACCAACGCCATGATAGCCCTCAGAGGCTGTAGGATGGGCGGCGAGGTCGGACGGCGGACGCTTGGGGAGTTCTTCCTCACGGGCGGCACCCTCAGCGAGGCGGACTTGGCGGCATGGAGCGCGGCGGGCGAGGAGACGCTTCTTTCCCGTCTGTATCACACCGACTGCGAGCGCTTTGCCAAGCACGCGGCGGAGACCGACGGGACTGCGGCGGCACTGGAGCGCGCGGCGGATGACGAGCTGATGGAGGTTGCGCGCGAGGCGAAAATGGTACCCTTCGGCGCGGAAATTCTCGTCGGCTATCTCATCGCGCGGGAGTACGAGGTCAAGAACCTGCGCATTCTTCTGGCAGGCAAGAGCGTGGGGCTTTCGACCGATGCCCTGCGGGAAAGGATGCGGCTGAGCTATGTATAAAATCGGAATTATCGGACGGCGGGACGCGGTGCAGGGCTTTATGGCACTCGGCTTTGCGGTCCGTGAGGCGGACAGCACCGCCGATGCCGCAAGAGAGCTGCACGCGATGGCAAAGTCGCAGGAGTACGGCGTGATTTTCATCACCGAAAACTTTGCGATGGAGCTGGAGGAGGAAATGGCGAAATACCGCGATTTGCCGATTCCCGCAATCGTGTCGATCCCGGGGCAGGAGGGCTCGATGGGCTACGGCATGAACAACCTGCGCCGCGCGGTGGAGCGTGCGGTCGGCGCGGACATTCTTTTCAAGGACACCAATTAACGGAAAGGAATCGTAACCGGAATGGTAGAAGGAAAAATCAGAAAGGTATCGGGACCGCTGGTCATTGCCGAGGGA
>ERZ808252.1555-NODE-1555-length-16322-cov-4.982172_pt1 | contig 16322 bp, 10 predicted proteins | sample MGYA00521242_ERZ808252 | MGnify/ENA primary metagenome ERZ808252 (study PRJEB31516, sample SAMN03275581) | gut metagenome | biome: mammalia-associated habitat; material: feces | host: Papio cynocephalus | place: Kenya | collected 2012-08-07 ...
TGGCGCGCCGTGCTGCGCGACGGCTCCCACTACCTGCGCACGGAGATGAGCATCTCGTCGGGCAAGGACGTGCGGATGGACCACATCGTGCCCATGATCTACACCGTGGACACCCACAAGGCCAAGTCGACCCCACGGGTCGTGGGCAACACGCGCGGAGCCGTGCTGCTGAGCGACAAGCTCTTTGCCGGACTGGAGACACCCATGGGCGTGAACACCAACAACCTCGACTCTGCCGGCATGGCCAACGTCAGCGGCCGCGGCATGGTGAGGATGGTGGGCAACTGGGTGCGACACACCACGTTGAAGGCCGGCAAGGCGTGGACGGTGAGCAGCGTGGTCGGGCTGGTGGCCAAAGGCCAGCCGCGCCGCTCGTTCCTTGCCTACAGCGAGCGCGAAAGAGCGGCCGCGTGGCATCCCATGACCATATACAACTCGTGGTATGAGCTTAACATCGACCGCAACAACGCCCCGGGAAACCGTGGCATATACGACCCCGAAGACAAGCAAAACCTCAAGGGCGACTACACGGGCAACATGACGGCGGCGCAGTGTGAGGACGTGGTGCGCCACTGGAAGACAAGGTTCTATGACGTATACGGCAAGACTCCCGTGGCCTACGTCTTCGACGACGGCTGGGATGCCTACGGCACGTGGACGTTTAACCCCAACTTCCCCGAAGGCTTCAAGAAGGTTGACCAGCTCGCGCGCGAGATGGGCGCTGGCATCGGCGCGTGGCTCGGCCCCGTGGGTGGCTATGGCGCGAGTGGCGAGTATCGGCGCGGCTACTGGAAGGGCCGTGGCGGCATGCAACTGAGCAACCCCGCCTACTACGACTACTTCGTGAAGTGCTCGTCGGACATGATAGACAAGTACGACTTCCGCTTCTTCAAGTACGACGGCATCAGCGCGCAGTTCTCCGCCGTAGGCCCCGACATGACCGACGCAGGACTGGAGAACTGCGAGGGCATCATAAGCATCGAGAACGACGTGCGCAAGAAGCGCAAGGACATATTCTACAACACCACCGTGGGCACATGGGCTTCACCGTTCTGGTTCCATGTGAGCGATGCCGTGTGGCGTCAGGAGGGCGACTTCGGCACGACTGGCGTAGGCGACGACCGTGAACGGTGGATAACCTATCGCGACCGCCTTGTCTACCAGAACTTCGTGGATCGCTCGCCCATTTGTCCCATCAACACGCTCATGACCCACGGTGTCATACTCAGCCGCTTCGGGGCGGTGTCCAAGACGATGGATTATGACGGCATAGTGCGCGAGATGCGCTGCGCGTTCGGTTGCGGCTCGTCGATGGTTGAGCTTTACACCGACTACAAGTTGCTCGACGAGATAAAGAACCACGCTGGCGAAGCCGGCACCTTGTGGCGGCAACTCGCCGACTGCATGAGCTGGCAGCAACGCAACGCCGACGTGCTGCCCGACATCCATTGGGTGGGCGGCAATCCATGGGATGGCAAGCAAGCTAACATCTACGGTTGGGCCTCATGGAACGGCAAGAAAGTCACCCTCGCCATGCGCAACCCCGACACCAAGGCACAGACCATCACCACGACGCTACGCAAGGTGTTCGACATACCCGAATACATCAATACTACCGTGACCTTGCGCAGTTCTTTCGCCGACCAGATTATCGGAAAAGGTGGCATTGAAGGCATAAAAGCGAATGAGCCTATTGACATCGACAAAGATATAACCGTGTCGATGCCCAAGTCTTCAGTATACGTGTTTGAAGGGGAAGACAACGGCCACTTCGATTATGGAAGTGCCAACAAGTGAAGTGTTAAATGTGTTAAAATAATAAGGGGAGGGTGAAAAACGCCCTCCCCTTTCTGTTTTTTTTATTACATTTGCATATTGTTAATAGATATGCCGGCAGGTGTATGCTTGCCAAACGAAAATTTAAACAAACATTAAAAACCATACGCTTATCGAAACAAACCGAAACCAAGCAATCGCACCAGCAAAATCTGAATAATATGCTATAACAATTAAAGACAATCACATGAAGAATATTGACAAAGTCGCGCTTGTGGCTCTTTTGACATTAGGCGCTCACTCCACACTTGTGGCAAAAGACCTTGTGGTGGGGGGGTAACAAATCGGCACTCGCGACCCAACAGGCAAAATCGGAAAAACTTTCGGGAAAAGTCGTAGACTCAAATGGCGAACCAATAATTGGCGCGACAGTATCCCAAAATGGCACAAAGAACGTTACGGTCACCGATGTTGACGGTAACTTCACTCTTAACACAAAATCCACAACGGCAACAGTTACCGTCACGTATGTAGGCTTCAACACGAGACAGGTGAAGCTTCTGGCAGGACGCGTGGCGGAAATCACACTTACAGAAGACTCCCACTCCCTTGACGAACTTGTGGTCGTCGGCTACGGTAGCTCGAAGAAGCGCGACTTGATCGCTTCCGTGTCTACGGTAAAGGCCGATGAAATGTCTAACCTTCCAGTCACCAATATCGCCCAAGGCCTTGCCGGACGCTCACCCGGCCTTATAGTCCAGGCAAGCGGCGGCGGCATAAACTCTGCCCCCACGATCAGCATCCGTGGTGGCGGCGACCCATTGTATGTCATCGATGGTGTCGTGCGCTCGGTAGTGGATTTCCGCAACCTTTCGCCCGACGACATTGAGTCGATGTCAATACTCAAGGACGCTTCCGCGACGGCGGTGTATGGTTCGCGCGCGTCGAATGGTATCGTCCAGATAGTGACGAAACGTGGCAAGAGCGGCCGCGTGAGCATCGACTACGATTTCAACATGTCGTATTCGCAGCCAAATATATGGCCTAAGAAGATGCACTCCTACGAGCGCGCCGAGTGGGCCAACATAGCCAAGAACAATGACCTAATGAACGGCCAGGCCAACCCCGTCTATTCCGACGAGGCCATTCAGGCCATGCGCGACGGCACCGACCTGCTCAACTACAACGACACCGACTGGCGCAAGCTCGTGCTCAAGGACTGGGCTCCGCAACAGAAGCACACCGTGCGACTGACCGGAGGCAACGACGTACACCAGTTCTACATCTCTCTCGGGCACATCGACCAGAACTCGCTCTACCGCAGCAACAACCACTGGATGAAGCGCACCACCTTCCGCATGGCCGAGAGCGCAAACATCAAGGCCATAGGCTTGCAGGTCAACGCCGCCATCGACGGCTATCGCCAGCACCAGGAGCATCCGTACACGTCCACGTCGAGCAGCTATTATCAAGTGTTCTCGCACATCAATGACCGTTCGCCCATGCTTCCAGGAGTCAACAAGTACGGGTTGCCATACAACTCCACCGACAACCCCGTGGCAGAGACCGCAAGCGATGCCGGCTACCAGAGAAGCATAGTCAACGTGATCAACGGAAAGGGCGAGCTGGTATGGTCTTGCCTATGGGTAGACGGTCTGAAAGTGCGCCTCGCGAGCAACTACCGCTACTACGGCGAAACGCAGAAGAACTGGCGCAAGGACGCGGCGCAGTACGACTGGGATTCGGACGTGCCGCAGTATGCGGGCAAGCCCCAGTTGTATCATTCCTCAAGCACGGGATATTCCTTCACCAACCAGGCGTTCCTCGAGTATGCCAACAAGTTTGGGGAGCATAGCATATCCGCCCTTGGAGGCTTCGAGCAGTATTACGAGAAGGGAGAGTCGTATAACGCCTCACGCATCAACTACGATTTCCCAATCGACCAAATGGGAGTGGGCCCGGCCAACGACATGCAGAACGGAGGCTCCGAGTCGGAGCTTGGACGCGCCGCGTGGATAGGGCAGTTGAAATACAACTATGCCAACAAGTATTACGCGGAGGCAAGCATACGCTATGACGGCTCCGACTATTTCGCCCCCGGCCATCGTTGGGGCGCGTTCTATAGCGGCGCGCTTGGATGGGTTGTCACCGAGGAGAAGTTCATGAAGAGCCTCGTGGATAAAAACATCTTCAACTCGCTGAAACTTCGCGCCTCTTACGGACAGACAGGTCTCGACAGTAGCGCGGGACGTTTCGCCTATCTCACATCCTACAGCTTGAACAACCAGGCTTATGTCATCAACGGCAAGTATGTGCCAGGATTCTCAGAGGGCAGCCTGCCATCGCCAGACCTCACATGGTATACCACGCGCCAGACAGACATAGGCTTCGACTTCACGTCGCTCAACAGCCGTCTCTATGGCTCGTTAGACTACTTCTATTATTCCACCAAGGGCTATCTGATGTCGCCTACGGGTGAGACCTACCTCAACACCGCCATAGGCATAGGCCTGCCCAAGGTCAAGTCGGACAGTGAGTTCCGCCGCGAGGGTTGGGAAGTGCAGCTCGGTTGGCGCAGCAACATAGGCGACTTGAAGTATGACATATCCGCCAACTTCACGTATTTTGACCAGCTCTGGGCGCTGAACCGCAGCGAGGCTGAGTCGTCGTACATGAACCCATATACCAGGACACAACAGCAGAAAGGCTATTATGGCGTGTTGCTCAAGAACCTGGGCTATTACAAGAGCGCAGACGACGTGCTCAACAGCCCTGGCTACAACAGCGCGCTGAACTCAGGCTATCTGACAGCCGGCGACATCAAGTATGAGGACACCAACGGCAATGGCTTTATCGACAGCGGCGACATGCGCCGCCTCGGCAAGTCATCGATGCCACGCGGACAGTATGGCATCAACATGAGCTTCCAGTACAAGGGCTTCTACCTGAGCATGCTGTTCCAAGGCTCCACGTCGTTCGGCATGTACATACCTGGCTCGGCGGCCATGCAGACAAGCCAGACCGGCAACCTGCCAGTGGCGTTCGATTATCAGAAAGACACGTGGACAACCACAAACACCGACGCCAAGTATCCACGCCTCATGGCAAACACGGGCCTTAACGCCAACAACAACTATCAGAGCAGCGACTTCTGGCTGATTAATGGCGCTTACCTGCGCATGAAGGACTTCCAGTTTGGTTATGACCTCAAACATTCGTTGCTTCGCAATGTGGCATGGCTGACGCGTGCCAAGGTAGGCGTATCCGGCCAGAACATCTTCACCATATCGGAGGCCACGAAGTTTGGCCTTGACCCAGAGAACGCTTCTACCCAGAACTATGGCTACCCGGTAGAGCGAGTACTCGCATTCACTTTAAACTTAGGATTCTAAACAATTATGAAACATAAAGTAATAAAGATAGGGTTGCTTGGCATTCTCGCGCTTGGTGCCGCGTCATGCCAGAACACACTCGACACACATCCCACGTCAACATTCGACGAGTCGACAGTATGGGGATCCAAATCCACAGCCGACGCTTTCATCAATGCCACCTACGACAATGTGATAACCATGTTTACGGGCAACTCGTCTTGCGTGGGATGGGAAGCTCGCACCCCTAACGGCGTGAAGTGCTCGCAAGTGGGCGAGGGCATTGACGGCATAGCCACCGAACTTGGCATCGACCGCAATACCGACTTCGGAATCAACAGGTTCGCCCTGCTTCGCCGATGCAACCTCATTATAGAGAAGGCACAGGCTTCCACCACGTTGACGGAGAGCGAGAAAGCCGAGGTCGTGGCCAAGGGACGTTTGCTTCGCGGCCTTGTATTCTTTGACCTCGCGCGCAAGATGGGACGTTTCGTGCCCGTGCGTACGGTCATTGCCACAGGAGAGGAAGAGAAAGCCACCATACCAATGACAAAGGATGTGGCTGAGAGCTATCAGTATGTCATCGAAGACCTTGAGGCGGCAATCCCGGCCATGCCCACGCAGGCGCAGCCCGGAGAGCCTACCAAGTATGCCGCGGAGGTGTTGCTGAGTCGCGCCTGCCTCACGGCCTATGCCTACACGAAGAACAGTTCTTACATCGACAAGGCCATTACTTACGCCAAGGACGTGACGGAGAACTGCTCCCTGAGCGACAACTATGGCGGCCTCTTCAACGAGACCGATGAAAACAACGCCGAGATACTCTGGGGATACTATCGCTTGAAAGCCAACACCAAGATCGGCAACTACGAGGAGCTTATCCGCACCTACCCGAACATCTCGCAAGACGACTGCATAAACTCGCTTTCGCCAAACCTCTTCAAGAACCCCAATGGGCGCACCTATGAGGGATGGGCCATCTATTTCCCCACGCAAGACTTGGTGGACCAGTATCTCGTGACAGACGAGAAGACGGGCAAGGCATTGCCTTGGTATGAGACGTCACAGTATAAGGAAAACGTGGAGAGCCTTGACCCTAATTCCGTGACGGAGGCAGGACAGATAGACGCTTATAACCAGAAGAACGGCAACGCCCGCCGCATGCCTACCCCACAAGACTTCTCGCAGCTTAACGCGGCTTACCCGACCAACCTGCGCTATGACAAGCTGAAAGCCGGTTCTTCGCGCAACCTTTCCGAATTGATGTACAGCGGCCGTGACGCACGCTTCGCGACATCAATCGCCTACGATGGGACCACGTGGATAGGCGAACTTGTGGAGACCAACCTTGGCGGCAACAGCTCCATGGGCGTGCGCGACAAGGAAGACGGTGGCTGGTACAACACGACGACAGGCTATTATTGGCGTAAGTCGAACATCGAGAACCCTGAGCCACGCGCCTATTTCGACTGCCAGGTGCAGCTCCACTATGACATGTGCCGCACAGGTGAGGCTTACATGAACCTTGCCGAGGCTTATCTGTTGAAGAAAGATGTTGCCAAGGCCGTGGAGGCTCTCAATGCCACTCGCGTAAAGCACGGCAAGATAGCCCCGTCCACGGCCTCGACAGAGGAAGAGGCATGGACAGACTACATCCGTGAGCGCCGCGTGGAGATGGCAAATGAGAATGGCGACATCTATTTCAGCTATTTGCGCTGGGGCAAGTACGGTGGCTATGCCAACCATGGCCGCGCGGCCGGCGACATCGTGTACGACCTTGACCGTCCAGTGTACAAGATAGAAATATCACGCGACCGCTCGCAGCTGCTTGTCAACCAGATGACGCTCCTTGGCAGCGCGAACCGCCAATTCACGACAAAGCGTTATCTCTTCCCCATCAGCCAGGGATTCCTTGACACTCGTGAGGCTTACGACCTTGACCATGAGCAAAATGAGGGCTGGTAAGCTGAGGTGTCCATATTAATCATTCATTCGAAAATATTGAAGAGCATGAAGTTTTTGAAATTCATAATAGCCATGTTCGTGACGGCTTTGAGCTGCACGTCATGCCTGGAGAGCAACCTTGAGGAAATTGATACCTATGACGGCAATGACATCACCGCGGGCTACGCCTGGTATCGCTACAAGGGCGATAACACGATCAACGCGAGTGGTGAGCAGCAGGTCATCCAGAAGCAGCTGCAGCGCACGGCGCAAGCCATCGATGCCGATGCCGCCACGTGCGCGTTGCAGTTCAGCGTGCCGACCAACTTCTCTGAGCAGGAGAGAGCCAACGTGAACATAAACAATATTGTCGTGGCCGTCAGCATATCCACAGCGGCAGTGATGACACCAGTGGAGGGCGCTCCAAAGCTCGGCGTGCCCGCCGATTGGTCTACTCCCCACAAGTATGCCGTGAAGGCCGCAGACGGCAACACTAAGATTTGGACCATCAGCGTCGCCCTCAATAAATAAGGAGGGTCTTATGACACATACTCGCGTTGCCCCGTGTGGGTCATGACGCTTCCTTTCAGCGATAATCAAGGACAATGCTTCCTTTTCAATAATGGGGAGCGTTGTCCTTTTCGTATGCTGCCAGGAATCGTTGGTTATGCTTATGGCGCAAAATAATTCACGCAAAAGAAACGTGAGTCTCGGATTTTATGCTTACCTTTGCCATATTATGAACAACGAATAACCTGCTAATTAAAGCCATGATAAAATATTGTCTCTTTTTTGTCGCATTGTCGTGTGCCGTCGCGCCGCTCCAGCTCCATTCCCAGACAGGCACGCCCGCGGAACCCGTGCGCTATGTAGGCGGCGAGATATGCAACCCGCGACTGCACGAGGGCGGCTTCCGCTATGTCATAGGCACTGAGAACATTCAGGTGATGAGGGCAAACCGCACAGATGGCACGGTGACGGACCCGAACGTCGCCGACTCGGTGAACACGATTGGCTGGACATATAACCACGCGCCAAACCTGACCTATTGGAATGGCAAGTTCTATCTCGAATACCTGGCCAACCCCAAGGACGAGCAGCAACCTCCTGGGCACACGCTCCTCGTGACCTCGACAGACGGGCGCGACTGGGGCAAGCCATTCGTGGTGTTCCCCATGTACAAGGCACCCAAGGGCGTGACCATCCCAAAGCCATATTATGGCTATATCATGCACCAGCGCATGGGCTTCTACACCGCGCCAAACGGCAGGCTGCTCGTGGTGGGCTTCTACGGCCACAGCTACAACCCCTTCAAGGAAGGTGGCATAGGCAGGGTGGTGCGCGAGATGAAGACCGACGGCACCATGGGACCGATCTATTTTGTGCGCTATTCCTCGCACGCCGCTTGGAACGAGACAAACACGGCTTATCCCTTCTTCGAGCGTTCTAAGGACAAGGGGTTCAAGGAGGCATGCAGGGCATTGCTTGCAGACAGGTTAAAGACGCTGCAGTGGATAGACGAGGACCGCGGCTTGGATGGCTTCTACACCTTGAAAGACTCAATCAACCGTGTGCAGGCCACGAGCTATTTCCACCGGCGCGACGGCAAGGTCGTGGCGTTGTGGAAATGGTCTTACGCCGCCCTCTCACCCGACGAGGGGCGGAGCTGGTCCACGCCCGTGCGCTGCCCGTCGCTCATCATGGCTGGCGGCAAGCAGTGGGGACAACGCACGGCCGACGGCCGCTATGCCTTGGTGTTCAACCCGATAGAGACCCAGCCCTACCGTTACCCTTTGACCATGATGACAAGCGACGACGGCATCGTCTTCGACTCGATAGGCGTTGTCCACGGCGAGGTGCCGCCACGCCGCTTCATGGGCGAAAACAAGGATTTCGGCCCATGCTACGTGCGAGGCATAACCGAGGGCGAGCAGACACCGCCCGGCAACGACATGTGGCTCACCTACAGCGTCAACAAGGAGGACATCTGGGTGAGCAGGGTCCAGTTGCCGGCACGCACCACATGGACGGGGCCTGTGGACGATAACTTCGACGGCGTGGCCGAGGGCGTTGCGATACCCAACTGGAACATATACCGCCCGCAGTGGTGCCAAGTGTCGGTCGACGCACGGCATCATCTCAGCCTTCGCGATGAGGACCCATACGATTACGCGCGAGCCATTCGCGTGTTCGAGGAGGCGAAAAAGGTGAACATCAGTTTCGACATCAACGTGGAGGAAGAGCACGATGAGCCTTTCGAGGTGGATGTCACCGACAGGCATGGCGCGTGCGCCGTGTCGCTGAGTTTCCATCATGGGCAAATCACCATGGCGGGTAAACCCTGCGGCGACTATAAGGTGGGCCAATGGCGGACGGTCTCCATAGGCATTGACGGCGACGGGCTGAAGGTCAATGGTGTGGCGCTGGCTCCGCTGCACGCGGTGAAGGGTGTGGAGCGCCTGAGCTTCCGCACCGGCCGTTATCGCGAGTTGCCCGACAGGAACACGCCAAACCAGGAACCCGCGCCACCACTGCCAGGATGCGACAAGAAAGTGGCTCCGTCGCGATACCTTATAGACAATGTGTCGATAAGGTAGAATGAGCGAAGAATTAAACTTAACATTAAAACCTGAAATAATAAGATGCGACAAAAACGACAATTGTTTGCGGCTATGGCCTTGTGTCTTTTAGCAATCCCCAACGCCATGGCCCAACGCCACGTGCCATTGAGATATTGGTTCGACACCCCGACCACGCTGCGAGGTCACGCCGTGTGGCTCTCGTCGGCCACGGACCGCAACCCCACGAAGCAGCAGGTGGAGAGCGCGGGCGACACGTCATACAACCCAGACCAGGAATGGGAGTCACAGTCGCTTCCCATAGGCAACGGCAACATCGGCGGCAACGTGTTCGGTTCGGTGGAGGCTGAGCGCATCACGTTCAACGAGAAGACGCTGTGGCGCGGAGGCCCCAACACGGCGCGAGGCGCGGCCTACTATTGGGACGTGAACAAGCACTCGGCACCCGTGATGGCGAAGATACGCGAGGCCTTCGGGCGAGGCGACTGGAAAGAGGCGGCGCGCCTTACCAGGGAGAACTTCAACAGCGTGGTGCCCTACGAGACGGCGCGGGAAGACCCGTCGCGGTTTGGCAGTTTCACCACGGCCGGCGAGTTCTGCATAGAGACAGGGCTTAGCGCCGTGGGCATGACCCGCTATCGCCGCGAGCTCTCGCTCGACTCCGCGCTGGCCAAGGTGAGCTTCAGCAAGGATGGCGTGGACTATAAGAGGGAGTTTTTCGTGTCGCACCCGGCCAATGTCATGGCGGTTCGCTTCACGGCGTCGCGAGGCGGCAAGCAAAACCTGACGCTAAGGTACGTGCCCAACCCCGTGTCCACAGGCACGATGACTGCTGACGGCACTGACGCGCTTTGCTGGACAGCCCGGCTTGACAACAACAACATGGAGTATGTCGTGCGCGTGAAGGCAGTGGCAAAGGGCGGAACGGTGGCCAACAACGACGGCAAGCTCACGATAAAGGGCGCCGACGAGGTGGTGTTTCTCATCACGGCCGACACCGACTATCGCGCAAACTACGACCCAGACTTCAATGACCCGAAAGCATATGTGGGTGTGGACCCCGTGAAGACTACAGCCGATTGGCTCGCCAAGGCCGCGGCAAAGGACTACGCATACCTGCTGAACGAGCACTTTGCCGACTACTCAAGTCTCTTCGGCAAGGTGAGGCTCGACATCAACGAGGCCTCCGTGGGCGACGACCTGCCCATAGGCCGCCGTTTCGCGGCTTACAGGCAAGGCAAGCCCGACTATTATCTTGAGCAACTCTATTACCAGTTTGGCCGCTATCTGCTCATTGCGTCGTCGCGCCCGGGCAATATGCCCGCAAACCTCCAGGGCCTTTGGCACAACAACGTGGACGGGCCGTGGAGAGTGGACTACCACAACAACATAAACCTGCAGATGAACTACTGGCCGGCTTGCCCAACGGGATTGGAACAGTGCGAACTGCCGCTCTTCGACTTCATACGCACGCTCATAAAGCCCGGCACGGTGACGGCGAAGTCGTATTTCGGCACGCGCGGTTGGACGACATCCGTATCAGGAAACATCTTCGGCTTCACGTCGCCGCTCGCAAGCCAGGATATGTCGTGGAACTTCTCGCCATTCGCTGGGCCGTGGCTCGCCACGCACCTGTGGGATTTCTACGACTTCACTCGCGACCGCCATTTCCTCGCGAAGTATTATGACATACTGAAAGGTTCCGCCGACTTCGCCTCCGACTATCTGTGGCACCGCTCTGACGGCGTTTACACTGCCGCGCCCTCCACGTCGCCAGAGCACGGCCCCGTGGACCAAGGCGCGACATTCGCCCACGCCGTGATACGCGAGGTACTCATGGACGCGGTGGAGGCAAATCGTGTGCTCGGCAAGAGCGCTAAAGACCGCCAACAGTGGGAAGACGCGCTGAAGCACATCGCGCCTTACAAGATAGGCCGCTACGGACAACTCATGGAGTGGTCCACCGACATCGATGACCCGAAAGACGAGCATCGCCACGTGAACCACCTCTTCGGCCTGCATCCCGGACACACCATCTCGCCCGTGACGACACCGGAACTGGCAAAGGCCGCGAGGGTGGTGCTCGAACATCGTGGCGACGGCGCCACGGGATGGTCGATGGGATGGAAGCTCAACCAATGGGCGCGACTGCACGACGGAAACCACGCCTACAAGCTCTATGGCAACCTGCTGAGGCATGGCACGCTCGACAACCTGTGGGACACCCACCCGCCATTCCAGATCGACGGCAACTTCGGCGGCACGGCGGGCGTGACGGAGATGCTGCTCCAAAGCCACATGGGATTCATACATTTATTGCCAGCCTTACCCGACGCTTGGGCCGAAGGCTCGGTGAGTGGGTTGTACGCACGTGGCAACTTCACCGTCTCCATCAGCTGGAAGCAAGGCAAGCTCGCCAAGGCGACAATCCTCTCAGGCTCGGGCGTGCCTTGCGTTGTGCGCTATGGCGACGCTGAGTTGAAGTTCAAGACAAGGAAAGGTGTGCGCTACACCGTTGTGGCCGAGGGCCAGAAGCTGAAAGTCGTGGCAGAAGGCAAATGACATGGCGCGGCAAAAGGATTATTGTCCGCGGAGAAGAATTATCGTTATTTTTTTTCGAGAAAAAAGACGGGAAAGGTTTGCTAATTAGCTAAAAATATGTAACTTTGCACGCTGTTTAGGGGATATTGTCCCTATGCATTAAAGTTAGAACCTTAAAATAGTTGGATGAAGAAAGACAATTTGAAAGATCAGTACCGCATCAATGGACAGATTCATGTGCGGGAAGTTCGTGTGGTAAGTGATGGCGGCTCAGAGGTGATGCCTACACGCAAGGCCTTGGATTTGGCTCGTCAGCAAGAGCTCGACTTAGTCGAGATTTCCCCAAACGCTCAACCACCAGTCTGTCGTATCATCGACTATAGCAAGTTCCTCTACCAGCAGAAGAAGCGCCAAAAGGAGATGAAGCAGAAGCAGGTCAAGGTGGAGGTCAAGGAGATACGCTTCGGACCCCAGACCGATGACCACGACTACCAATTCAAGCTCAAGCACGCCAAGGAGTTCCTCCAGGAGGGCAACAAGGTGCGTGCCTACGTGTTCTTCCGCGGTCGCAGCATCCTCTTTAAGGACCAAGGCGAGGTGCTCTTGCTCCGTTTTGCCAACGACTTGGAGGAAGTGGCAAAGGTGGAGCAGTTGCCAAAGCTTGAGGGAAAGAAGATGTTCCTCTTCCTCGCGCCTAAGAAGGCCGGCGTGGCTAAGCAAAGCCAGCAAAAGCGCGACAGGCTCGCAAAGGAAGCCGTGGAGAAAGAGCAGCAAAAGCTGAAAGACGAGGAGGACGCCAAGAAGAAAGGGCTGCTCGGTAACGCGAAAGGAGCTGAGGGCCTTCTCGCGAAGCTCAACGCCGAGGATTGAAAACATCAGCGTGTCGCCTCTCGCACGACATTGGAAATATCACTGTGTGGCCCCGCCTGGTATATGCGTTGCCACCTTTCATAAACAATAAATAAACAATAACAAAAATGCCAAAAGTAAAGACAAACTCCGGCGCGAAGAAGAGATTCACATTCACCGGAACAGGTAAGATCAAGCGTCATCACGCTTATCACAGTCACATCTTGACTAAGAAGACGAAGAAGCAAAAGCGTAATCTGGTTCACCAGACTCTCGTGGACGGCACCAACCTCAAGCAGGTGCGCGACTTGCTTTGCCTCCGTTAACTTAAACAGGCGTGTTAAAAGTAAACTTAGTCAAAACGAATTAAAGAAGAAAAATTATGCCAAGATCAGTAAATCACGTAGCATCGAAAGCTAAGAGAACAAGGATACTGAAGAAGACCAAGGGCTACTTTGGTGCCCGCAAGAACGTGTGGACCGTAGCCAAAAACACTTATGAGAAGGGTCTCACATACGCTTACCGCGACCGTCGTACCAAGAAGCGCAACTTCCGCGCTCTTTGGATTCAGCGTATTAACGCTGCCGCTCGCCAGTATGAGATGAGCTACTCACAGCTCATGGGTGCGCTCCACAAGGCTGGCATCGAGATCAACCGCAAGGTGCTCGCTGACCTCGCCATGAACAACGAGGCCGCTTTCAAGGCTATCGTCGAGAAGGTGAAGTAAGAGATGTCCTGAAAAGGAATTAATAAGTAACCAATCATAAACAAGGGATGTGTCACAGAAGTGGCGCATCCCTTGTTTCTTTTGTCTTATGTAAACAACAGGCGCAAGTCCATGCATAAGAATGTTTCCGGTTTGATGCCGTTGTCTCCAACTACGACCGCTGCCGTGGGCTTATACATTGCGCGGAAGCGTTCAAGTCCTGTCGTGCTGGCCTCACTGTTGCTTTTGACCTCAATGGCGACAACCTTTTGGTTCTTTTTGATGACGAAGTCGACTTCATCATTTCCGTCTCTCCAATAGTACACTTCAAGCCGATGTACGAATGCCTCGCTGACAATGAACGCTCCAATGGCCGACTCAAACACCTGTCCCCACCTCTTGCTGTCGGCCATGGCTTCTTTGAAGCTCATGCCGCTCTGCACGCTCAGCAGCGCGTTGTTGTAAACCTGATATTTTGGGATGCTGGCACGCTTGCGGGCCTTGTCAATCGAGAACTTCTGCAGTCCAGTCACAAGTCCGCTGTCTCCAAGGAGGTTGAGATAGCCAGCGAGTGTCACGGTGTTGCCCGCGTCTTGCAATGCGCCAAGCATCTTCGTGAGCGAGAGAATCTTTCCAGAGTATGATACGCTCAACTCAAATGTCTGCCGTAGCAACGCAGGTTTGCTGATTGGTGAGTCCATGAGGATGTCCTTGTTGATGGTGGCATCGATGATGGCTCCATTGATATAATTTCTCCATCGTTCCTCGTCATCTATGAGGGAAGCTGCGCCAGGGTATCCGCCATAGTAGATATACTGCTCAAGCGTCATGCCAAAGGCATCTCGCATCTCAGCGTAGCTCCAGTGTCCCATCCTGATTTCCTCGTATCGTCCCATCATCGACTCTGCCAACCCTTTCTCCAGTAGCACTCGTGAGGAACCAAGCAATATCACTTTCATGTTGACATGGTTGAGGCTGTCGGCATCCCATTCTTTCTTTACATATTCGCTCCAGTTCTTGAGTTTTTGTATCTCATCGATCACGAGTATCATCTCTGTGTCTTGCTGTATGCGCATTTGCAATCGCGTGTAGCTCCAGCACTCGCTTATCCATGTGGATGAAGTGGAGGAAATGGTGTCGGCGGAATAAAACAGAAACGGCTTGCCACAGTCGTCCAAGACCTGTCTCACCACGGTTGACTTACCTATCTGGCGTGGACCCATTACGACTTGCACGAACCTTCTCGGTTCTTCCAGTCGCTTCCTTATGGTTTTATATACGTTTCTTTTGTACATGCCTCAATATTAACCTTTTATCTTAATGGTTTGCCATTCTTGGCAGTGATTACTCAACGTCTTGACTGGAATTACTCAGCGCACTGAGTAAAATTACTCATTGCATTGAGTAATTTTCCTTGGACGTTGGCAAAATTAGATAAAAATCCCGAATTATTAGCCAGTTATGACAAGAAAATGGATAAATAATTACAGTTAATGTGATGTGATAAATGGGCTAATTCAAGGCAAATGCATAATAAGGGTTAACTTTTCAGTAAATTCTTTATAAATGTATCTATTATTAGTTGATTATTAGCAATTCTTTTATCCTCAAAAGGCTGTTAGAATTACCAGCCTGAAATAAAACTTAAATAAATTCAACCGAAATGGGGGAGTTTCTCATATTTTATGTTTATCTTTGCCATGTGCTAGATATTCTTTATTTGAGTCTTTTAGCAGCACTAAGTAAGTGATTTTTCTGGCATATGCAGTCGTTGGGTAATTTATTATTTTCTAACGAACTGCGTTTATATAAAATCAAAAGCCTGCTAATTTAAGTTATTAAGACAAGAAACATCAGATATGACAAACAGACCTTCATTTGATGGCATTAAGACAGGCCTTTCTTTTAAGAGACCTCAAAGTACAAGTACAAATAAACAGGATAAAGTTTCAGTGAATACTCCGAACATATCTACTCCTTCGCCAAGAGGATATGCGTAATAAAGCAGGTTATAATGTTTGAATATAAAGATAAAGAATTTTATACCGACTATTTCAATAATCAAGATGATTTTGAATTAGTTCAGAAGTTTGAATTGTCAAATGATAAAGACGAATCAGACTTATACGTCGGTATGATTAAAGCGAAGGAGTGTATTCACCCCTTAACGATTCGTGTTGAAATTCCAACCACATTTCCTCATAACAATCTGACATTCCGTACAAGGTCTTTGTCTGGGTATCCACATCTTATCCATACAGGTAAGATACAATACGGCGACTGGTTTTGTTTGAATACCCCATTTGGGGAAACAGCTGAAAACCAGTTGGATTTGGAACTTTATCGCTTGCGCGAATGGATTAAACGCCAGATACGTCCAGAACTTCCAGCGAACATCAAAGACCCAAAGTTTGCAAACGCATTATTAAGAGCAAATGCGTATGAATGGGAGAATGTTGATGAATTGAATGAATTGCGCAAAGATGCCGTATTGACTTTTATTGGGTCTATGTTGATTCGTGTGGGTAACGTATATGTCAAGTAGCCAAGTTTTAT
>ERZ808252.1556-NODE-1556-length-16317-cov-3.155946_pt1 | contig 16317 bp, 16 predicted proteins | sample MGYA00521242_ERZ808252 | MGnify/ENA primary metagenome ERZ808252 (study PRJEB31516, sample SAMN03275581) | gut metagenome | biome: mammalia-associated habitat; material: feces | host: Papio cynocephalus | place: Kenya | collected 2012-08-07 ...
ACTCCCTCTTATGATAGCCCTTGTATCAGCCATGAATATGAGCAAAATGCTTAAAGACAACGTTCTTGTAAGAAAAGTTTCAGGTATTGAAACTGCCGGAAGCCTTAATATTCTTTTCAGCGACAAGACAGGTACTATAACAAAAGGTCAGCTTGAAGTTGTAACATTCCTTGACGGAGCTGTCAATGAATATTCAAAGGCTGATGATGTAAAGGGAGAACTCAGAAAGCTTCTTGCAACTGCAATTCATCAGAATACAAATGCTGTTATATCATCTGACGGCAAGGTAATAGGCGGAAATGCTACTGAAAAGGCTGTTCTTGGATTTGATACAGGCGGAGCTGAAAAATCAGCAGCTGTAAAGAAGGTTGCTTCAATACCATTCAACAGTACAAACAAATATTCTGCTACTCAGGTAAGCGGAGAATATAACTGTACTCTTATAAAAGGAGCTCCTGAAAAAATTCTTCAGAAATGTAAATACTATTTTGATGAAAACGGCAAAAAGCAGAAATTTGATACAGCTTCAAATCTTGATAATAAAATCAATGAGCTTGCAAACCGTGCTATCAGAGTTCTTGCTCTTGCCACAGCAGATGAAGCTCTCGGAGAGGATTCACTCCCTGAAGGAGAATGGACTCTTATCGGTGTTGTAGGAATCCGTGATGAAGTCCGTCCTGAATCAGTAACAGCTATAAAGGAAGTTCAGGGTGCAGGCGTACAGGTAGTAATGATTACAGGCGACAGAAAAGATACAGCTGTTGCTATCGCAAAGGAAGCCGGTCTGCTTAAAAATGATACAGACAGAATATTCACATCTGATGAACTTCAGAAAATGTCTGATGATGAAATAAAAGAATGTCTTGCTGATATAAGAGTTATCGCAAGAGCATTGCCGACAGACAAGAGCCGTCTTGTAAGACTCGCTCAGGAAAAAGACCTTGTTGTAGGTATGACAGGTGACGGCGTAAATGACTCTCCTGCACTTAAAAAAGCCGATGTTGGTTTTGCAATGGGCGGAGGAACAGAAGTTGCCAAGGAAGCCAGCGATATAGTTATCCTTGATGACAATTTCAGCTCCATAGACAAGGCTATACTTTACGGACGCACAATTTTCAACAGCATAAGAAAATTCATAATCTTCCAGCTGACAATCAATGTTTCAGCAGTTCTTATTTCATTCGTATGTCCGCTTATCGGAATAGACAATCCGCTTACAGTAATCCAGATTCTCTGGGTAAACCTCGTAATGGATACTCTTGCAGCTCTTGCATTCGGCGGCGAACCGGCTCTCAGACGCTTTATGAAGGAAAAGCCTAAAAAGCGTGATGAACAGATTGTAAACAAATATATGTGGAGCAGTATTATAACAGGTGCTGCATGGATGTTTATACTCGGAATACTTCTGCTTACATTCGTACCGCTTCAGAAGGTATTTGTAGAAAACTATGATTTCGGCGACAAGCTTTTCCATATACCAGACCTCAGTCAGCCGGAATTTCTTGAGCTTGGAACAGCATTCTTTGCATTCTTCATCTTTACAGCTGTATTCAACGCATTCAATGCAAGAACAGAACAGTTCAATCTTTTTGACAATATCAAGGGCAACAAGGGATTCCTTAAAGTACTCGGAATTATAGCCGTTGTACAGATAATAATGACATATCTCGGAGGTTCAGTTCTCCGCTGTCATGGTCTTGACCTTATCGAATGGTTAGTTATTCTTGTAATGTCAATTTCAATTATACCGGTTGACCTTATCAGAAAATCATTCTGTAAGAAATAAAATCCCATAGCGGGCGACCATTGGTCGCCCCTACACAAACAATTCATAAAATTGGTGTTAAAATACAAAGGAGGTATAATTTTATGGTTAATCTTCAGAAAGGTCAGAAAGTTGACCTCACAAAAGGAAATGCAGGTCTTAAAAGACTTATAGTAGGTCTTGGCTGGGACGCAGCAAAAAGAACAGGATTTTTCAGCCGTACACAGACTATTGACTGTGATGCGGAAGCTATTCTTCTGCGTGCAGGCGGAAAGCTCACAAATAAAAATGACGTGGTATTCTATAATCATCTGCGTCATGAAAGCGGCTGTGTAATTCATCAGGGTGATAACCTCACAGGTGACGGTGACGGCGATGATGAACAGATAATGGTATACCTTCAGGATATGCCGTCAGTCTATGAAAGAGTAGTCATCACAGTAACTATCTATCAGGCAACTGCCAAAAGACAGCATTTCGGAATGATAAAGAATGCATATATCAGAATTGTTAACGCTGACAATGGTCAGGAGCTTTGCAGATATAATCTTTCTGATAATTATGACGGAAAAACAGCTATGATATTTGGTGAGATATACCGTCACAACGGTGAATGGAAATTCAGTGCAATAGGCGAAGGCACTAATGATGACGGCGTTTCACAGGTTATGAACAGATATCTCTGATAAAAATAAAGGAGGATTTTTATTATGGCAGTAAGTTTGTCAAAAGGTGAAAGAGTAAGTCTTGATAAAGGTATGACAAGAGCTCTGGTAGGTCTTGGCTGGGATACAAACAAGTATGACGGCGGTTATGATTTTGACCTTGATGCAGCAGCATTCCTTCTCGGCGACAACGGCAAGGTAAACTGTGATGAGGACTTCATTTTTTATAACAATCTTGTAAGCAGAAATGAAGCAGTTGTTCACACAGGCGATAACCTTACAGGTGAAGGTGACGGAGATGATGAAGTAATTCTTATCGACTTTTCAAAAATACCTTCAAATGTAAGTAAAATAGCTATTACAGTTACTATTCACGATGCAGTGAACAGAAAGCAGAATTTCGGTCAGGTTTCCAATGCATATGTAAGACTTGCAAAGAGAAGCAGTGAAAATGATATGGCAGGAGAAGACGTTCTGCGTTTTGACCTTGTTGAAGATTTTTCAATTGAAACTGCAATAGTAGTATGCGAACTCTATAGAAAAGGCAGTGAATGGAAATTCAATGCAGTTGCAGCCGGTTATCAGGGCGGACTTGAAGCACTTTGCAGAAGCTTTGGTGTAAACGTATAATATTTTAAAATTCTGTTATCGGGAGCAGTTTATTCTGTTCCCGATAATCAGAAATAAAACAGTTTTAAAAAGTGGTATAAATTTCATATGATTTTTATATCAGTTTTTTTGATTGTTAAAACGGAGGTGCAGCTATGCGGAATATTCAGGATATAATCAGTTCAGGCGGCTATGATATCGAGCTGCCTTCAGGTGAATTCAAAGGTCCTGTTATTATAGATAAACCATGCATTTTAAAAGGAAATTCCACAACTTTGTGGAATAATAAAGGTTCAGTTATTGAAATCCGTTCACAGGGAGTTAAAATATGCGGTATACGTGCTGAAATAACAGACCCTGAATCTGAATCGGATTGTATATGTTCATATTATCCGGATACAGTTTTTGAAAATGTTGAGATATCAGGACGCATAAAAGGCGTTGAAAAAGAAGAATTTCAGTGGATAATGCCGAGAAGCTTGTCGCTTGGCGAATTTAAGGCTGATAATATAAATACATTTTTATTTGAAATATATATACCGTCAGAAGCGAAAATATCAACGGATATTTCAGGTATAAGCATATCACCGTCAGTTCTGCATGAGGGCAGGAACACTATAGCTTTGACTACTGAAAAGATAAAGCATAATGTTTTTATATATGGTGAGATAATTATTGAATCAAAATTCAGAAGAAGAATATATATTTCAGGCAAATCATTTGCTGATGCGGCATTACAGCAGAATTATATGCTTTACAGAGCAGAAGAACCGTCTGCGGAAAAAAATATTCCGACAGATTTTAAAAATATAGTGATACCGTCAGCGGTTTCAGCGGCAAATATCAGCGGAAGCGAAAAAACCGGCATGAAACAGTTAAGAAAGGGACAGCGTATCTACATAGATGATATTGCAGATGATGTAATAAAAATTGAGTTTAACTGCCGTCAGATGCTTTCACAGGTGGATATTGACCCGTATGTATTTCTGCTCAACAGGGATAATATAGTTCCTGATGATGATGATTTTATATTTTTCAGCAATCCGGTATCACCTGATTACGAGGTAAAAATTCAGCCGCCATCAGGCGGTCAGGTAAGTGATGTTGATATAGATTTAAGAAAAGTTCCGTCATATATTGAAAAAATATCCGTTGCATATTCAATCTATAACAATAATTCAAGGGATAATTTTTCAAAAGTCATAGACCCGTTTGTAAGCATAAGAAGCAGAGGAAATATACGATATTTCTTTACCGCAGAGGATTTGATGATGGAAACAACGATTATTTTTCTTGAAATATACAGACATAATATGTCATGGAAAATGAATATGGTCGGTGCAGGGTATAATCATGGACTCAGCCGCCTTTGCGAGAGCTATGGTCTTATGGTAGGATATTAATTTTTTTAGAAAAGAGTGTTTTTAATATGAATTTAATAATAAAAGCCAGTTCACTGGTTATTTTCAGAGATTTGCTTAAAGATAAGGTGTTTTCATTGTTTATAAAGCTGCTTGACAGCATTGAATACAGCAATGAGGACGGAATTATAAGAGAATTTCAGATGAAAAGATATTCAAAATTTGTAAATGCCCTGTATAAAAACGGCGGCAATTTTACTGAATATGTTCTTAATTTTATTCTTGAAGATGAAAATTTTTATATAGTAAACTATTCACAGAACAGGAATACTGATAAAAATATTGAGGAATGCCTTAAAAATGAACTCAGTATAATTCAGGAAATATCAACAATGAGTCCGCAGAAAATAAAGGATATGCTGACATATAACCATGAAACAGGCGAATATGTGCAGACACCATATTTTCTTCCTGCATGGAGTGTTTCTGAAGATATTGATTTCTATGCTGAATATACAAAGCGTGCTGCTGATATCGAAAGCTATGGATACGGCATTTATGCAAAATATTATATGTTTATAATCAGAAACGGGGCTGTTGTTCCTGTCAAAAATCCTGACAGCATAAAGCTTGAAAATATGATAGGCTATGAACTGGAGAGAAAAGCTGTAATAGATAATACAGAAGCTTTACTCAGCGGCAAGCCTGCAAGCAATGTTCTGCTTTACGGAGATGCAGGCACAGGAAAATCATCTACAGTAAAGGCTATAGCCAATGCCTATAAGGATAAAGGTTTAAGAATAATTGAAATTTCAAAGAAACAACTCAGGGAAATTCCGTTTATTATGGACAGTTTAAGTATAAATCCTCTTAAATTCATTATATTTATAGATGACCTTTCATTTGCAAAAGATGATGATGAATTCGGAGAACTTAAAGCAATCCTTGAAGGTTCAGTATCAGCAAGAACTTCAAATATAGTTATATATGCCACAAGCAACAGACGGCATCTTGTAAAGGAAACCTTTTCAGACAGGGACGGCGATGACATACATCATAATGATACGGTTCAGGAGCTTATTTCATTGTCTGAAAGATTTGGTCTTACAGTCAATTTCTCAAAGCCTGACAAGAAGAATTTCATAGATATAGTAACAGGTCTTGCAGAGCAGTACGGACTTAATGTTCCTCATGATGAACTTGTAAGAGAAGCTGAAAAATTCGTTCTCAGAAAAAGCGGACGCTCACCGAGAGCCGCAAAGCATTTCATTGAATATATGAAAACAAAGGAAAACTGATATGAAAAAAATTTCGGTAATTATCCCCTGCATTATGGCAATGGGTATCATTTTAATTGTAATCGGAGTATTAAATATTATAAAATATTCAGATATTGCCGGAGATTTCAATGATTTCCGCATTGATGAAATGAAATCAGGTGAAATATTTGAAGGCGATATAAATATGGTTCTTGATATAATAGCGAGCAGTAAAGATGAAAAAAGTTCATATTATCTGATAGTTGTTTCAAATGCTGAATATGAGGGCTACTGTATATTTGAAACAGCATATCATCAGGCTGAAACAGAAAAACTCTGTAATCAGTCATGGGATTATCTGACCGGTGAAACCGACAGTACAGGTGACCCTGTTCATGTAAAAGTCAGAATGTCTGAAGCAGAATCAAATGTAATGGAATGGGCTGAAGAATGGTTTGAAAATGACGGCAATACAGAGGCAAAACAATATCTTTGCAAATATAAAATGGTTGAATGCACAGATGATAATTTAAAAGCAATAATTATAATATCATGCGGAGCAGTTCTGCTTGCAGCCGGAATTATTTCAGCAATAATTCATAAAAAACATACTGCACAATAAATTTTTGCAGATTATCATTATGGTTAAACCATAAATTTGATGATTGTTTCCGTAGGGGCGAACTGTGTTCGCCCGATAGGTTTACAGCATACCCCAAACGGGCGAACGCAGTTCGCCCCTACATAAAATTTTATCATCGAATTTGCGTTAATACAGTTTATTTTTCATTTTTGGTATATACGCTTAAATTATTGCTTTCATCACAGAATGCAAGAAATACATCTGAAAGTTTTACATTCTGCATATCGAGCTGATTTTTAAGCCATACATCATTTTTACCTGAATGTTTAAGTTCATCATGCATTATTTGTCCGTCAACAATGATATTGACGGGCATTTTTTCCTGTTGAAGCTTCATATTCATATCATAAGGACTGACAGGACGCTTGTCTGCTACAGGAAGTATGCTTAATTTTCCGTTTGCTTCAAGAACAGCGGTCTGAATGTCATTTATATTGAAATATCCCTGATTTCTGCATTCAGTAAGAAATTCATTGAGGTCTACCTTGGAGCGAGAGAAATTTTTTCTGAAAAGCTTTCTGTTATCCATAAGAATATGAGGTTTTCCGTTGATAATTTTGCGGAATTTTATTGACTTTGAAGCACCATATGAAATAGCAACGGATACAGCCGCATAAACTATCATTGCAGTAAAAGGGTGCCAGAAGCTTGTTTCAAGTGATGTAGCCATTTCAGCAGCGATAGAACCTATTGTTATTCCATTTATATAGTCAAACATACTGAGCTGTGACATCTGACGGTTGCCCATTATTTTTGTAAGTATAAAAAGTTCTGCAACAGAGAAAAATGACAGAAGTATAATTTTTATTATTTCCATATAAAACACCTCGGATATATTTTATACGGATTTGATTTGAATATGCATATAAAAAAGGGAATCCTTTGTATTCAAGGATTCCCATAAATTTTTTTATTTGCTGAGAGTGCCATGTGACAGTGATTTGAGATATTCATTGATAAATCCGTCAAGGTCACCGTCCATAACAGCATTGATATTACCGTTTTCAAAGCCGGTTCTGTGGTCTTTTACAAGGGTATACGGCATAAATACATATGAGCGTATCTGAGCACCCCATGCAATTTCTTTCTGAGCACCTTTGATATCAGAAATTTTTTCAAGATGTTCACGTTCTTTTATTTCAACAAGTTTTGAACGGAGCATTTTCATTGCAAAATCACGGTTCTGAAACTGGCTTCTCTGAGTCTGGCATGAAACGACTATTCCGGTCGGAAGGTGAGTAATTCTTATTGCAGATTCAGTTTTATTGATATGCTGACCGCCTGCACCGCTTGAACGGTATGTGTCAACTTTAAGGTCTTCAGGACGTATATCAATTTCAATGCTGTCATCGATTTCAGGCATTACTTCAACCGCAGCAAATGATGTATGTCTTCTGCCGGAAGCGTCAAACGGTGAGATTCTTACAAGTCTGTGAACGCCGGCTTCTGATTTGAGAAAACCATATGCATTAAGTCCCTCAATAAGAACAGACGCACTTTTAAGACCGGCTTCATCGCCATCAAGGTAATCAAGCAGTTTTATCTTGAAATTATGGCGTTCAGCCCAGTGATTATACATTCTGTAGAGCATTTCAGCCCAGTCCTGAGCTTCAGTGCCTCCTGCACCGGCATGGAATGTTATAATAGCATTTTTGCTGTCATATTCGCCGGTAAGCAGAGTTGAGAGTTTTTCCTCCTCAAGATGACGTTTGAAGTCTTCAGCTTCTTTTTTAAGGTCATCAGATGTGCTGTCGTCGCCTTCTTCGATTGAAAGTTCAATCATCATTATAGTATCTTCAAGACTGTCTGAAAGTTTCTGGAATTTTTCTATTTTATTCTCAAGATTTTTTGATTTCTGGAGAATTTTCTGAGAATTTTCGAGGTCGTCCCAGAAACCGTCAGCGGCAATTATTTTCTGAAGTTCCTCCAGTTCTTTTTTTGCCTTGTCTATTTCGAGAACGTCTGAAAGCTCTTTGATTTCTGGACGGTAGCCTGCCAGTTCAAGCTTTAATTCTTCAAGTAAAAGCATAAATAAATAATTTCCTTTCTGTAAATTCGCTGTATCTTTTATTATACTATAAAAAAGCTGATACTGCAAATATTTATTTATAAATATTGAAAAATATTATTTTTATGATATAATATTATTATATAATGCAGTCTTAAATAACTGTAAGGAGGTATTGCTTTGGACTATAAAGGCAACGTATGTAAAGTATGTGGTGAAAAATTTACTGAATCTGATGATATTGTAGTATGCCCTGAATGCGGCACTCCATATCACAGGGAATGCTATAAAAAAGAAGGCAGATGCATAAATACTGAACTTCATCAGAAACATGAAAGCTGGAAGCCTGAAATAAGCGAAAAAAACGATTATGAAGAACCATATAAATGTGAAAAATGCGGCTATGAAAATAATCCGTCAAGCCGTTTCTGCGAAGGCTGCGGAGCTTCACTTTATGATGAAAAAAAGATTCTTGATGATATGAATGATTCGCTCCAGAAAGCTGTATGCGAAAGCATGAATATTGATGATGAGGAAATTGACGGAGTTAAAATGTATAAATTAGCGTATTTTGTACGCAATAATATTCCGTATTATATTACAATGTTCAAAAGATTCAATAAAACCGGTAAGAAAATCTCATTTAATTTCCTTTGTTTTCTGTTTCCATACTATTATTTTGCAGGCAGAAAAATGTATGGCTGGGCAGCAGCTTCATTTGCAGTAATTACTCTGCTTTCAGTGCCTGCAATGATGGATATTCTGACAGGCAGTAATGGTCTTATGACAACGATAGACAGTGCGATAACTCAGACAAGTATGTTTTCAGCCGTGCTTAATGTTACAAATTTCCTGACAATTGCATTCAAAATTATAATAGCCATGCTTGCCAACTGGATATACTGTAAATTTGCGGTGAAATCGGTAAAAAGCCTTGAAGGAAGCTGTTCTGATACTGAAATGGTTTATGTGCTGATGAAAAAGGGCGGTACTAATATCTGGGCAATAGTTATAACATTTGCGATTGAACTTGTTGTTATGACAGGTCTTATGATGATTCTCGGACTTATCCTTTTTACTTCATCAGTCTGATATTTTTTTATAAAATACTTGACAAATCCCTTTATATTTGTTATAATTTTATTGTTATCCTTGCTCGTGTATAGAATATGCGGGCGAAATCCAGAAGGAGGTGTATATGAATGGCAAAATTGAATGAAAAATACGAAGCTATGGCAGTATTCAGCCTTTCTTCAGGCGAAGACGCTGTTAAGGAACTCGTGGAAAAATTCAAATCTGTAATTGAAAAGCATGCTGTTCTTGAATCTGTTGAGGAATGGGGCAAGCGTAAGCTCGCATACCCAATCAATGATGAAGCTGACGGTTACTATGTAATTTACAGCTTTGAAGCAAAGACAGATTTCCCGGCTGAACTCGAAAGAAGATTCAACATTACTGAAAATGTTCTTCGTTCACTGGTTACAGTTAAGTAAGCCGTGAAAGCATGAGGAGGAATTTCCGTGATTAATAAAGTTATTCTCATGGGCAGACTTACCGCTGACCCTGAACTCAGACAAACTCCGTCAGGCGTATCAGTATGCCGTTTTACAGTTGCTGTGAACCGCCCTTATGCGGACAAGCAGACAGGCGAAAGACAGTCTGATTTCATAAATGTAGTTGCATGGCGTGCTTCTGCTGATTTTGTTGCCAGATATTTTTCAAAGGGCAGAATGATTATTGTAGAGGGAAGCCTTAGAAATGATAATTATACTGACCAGAATGGTGTAAAACATTATAATATGAATGTTCAGGCAGACAACATTACTTTCGGTGAATCCAAAAATGCTGCAAACGGCGGCAACAATAATGGCTATGCCCCTAATAACAGCTATGGCGGCGGATATAATCAGAATAATAATTATTCTTATCCGGCTCCGAACCAGATGCCTCAGCCGCAGAATCCTGCACCGGTACAGCCTCAGCCGCAGTCAGTGCCTAATGAATCACTTCAGATTGGTGATTTGAGTGACTTTGAAGTATTAAGTGACGGAGATGTCCCGTTTTAATCAGATTTTTTAAAAAGGAGGATTTTTCCATGGAAAGAGGAGAAAGAAGTCCACGTGGTGCAAAAAGACCTCGTAAAAAGGTTTGCTCATTCTGCGTAGACAGAGCTGAAACTATTAATTATAAAGATGTTGCAAAGCTCAGAAAATGCATGACTGAAAGAGCTAAAATTCTTCCAAGACGTGTAACAGGTACTTGTGCATATCATCAGCGTGAACTTACAACTGCTATCAAGAGAGCAAGACATATTGCTTTGCTTCCATATGTAAGTGAATAATATAAATAATCAGGAGAATTTCATATGAAATTCTCCTTTTTTATTCTGTATGGGCGACCATTGGTAGCCCGCCTGAAATTTCGGTGAATCTAACGGGCGACCAATGGTCGCCCATACAAAATATAAGAAAAATCCCTTATTTTGAATCATAAAATTTTGTTTTCGAATTTGCGTTCATTAAATTGGCGGATTTGAAATTGCAGGCGGCAGCTTGCCATAAAAATAAAAAGCGGCTGATTTAAAAAAATCAACCGTTTTTATGTATTGTGAAATGCTTATTCAGCATCTTCATCAACGACGATACCAGGATAATCTCTGTTGAGATTTTTAAGGAAGTTTTCATAATCGCCCTTATATAAAGCGTAAACGTCAACTCTCTTAGTGATTCTGCCGTTTTCGTCAGCATCTTCTTTTCTGAGTGTTTCCTTAATATGGTCAAGCTTCCACATTGTCAAAGCAACTGATAAATCATGAGCTCTCTGTTCGTTGTCAGTCATTTTTCATACCTCCTTTCGTACAATAAATAAATTATAACATACCTTGTTAAAAAAATCAAGCATTTTAAATAAAAAATTAAATTCTTGATTTAATGATTTTCACCATTTCGCCTACGTTTTTCATTGTGGAAACTTCGCCCATCTTGAATTTCATGCCGAATTCCTTTTCAACGGCTTCGATGAGATTGATATGTTCAAGGCTGTCCCATTCATCAATATCATCAGCAGTTGTATCTTCAAAGAGGTCAACTTCATCGAGGTCGAAAACGTCCATAAAAATTTCTTCAAGTTTTGCGTAAATCTGCTGTTCGCTCATAAATATTCTCCTTTTTGTTTATGTAAGATTGTTTTTGATGACTTTTATAACATGATTTGAAGGTGTATAGTCAGCGGTATTGAGTTTCCATACGCTGTCGCCATTTTCCGCAGCATTGATTTTTTCAAATCCGAATGAAGCGAAAAGGTCTTTTACCATATTATTCTTTGCAGTTTTATAATAGTATCCGAAAATTTCAGAAATATTATTTTTTAAGCATTCCTTTACAAGTTCATCAAGCATTGCAAATTCCATGTCACGTTTTAAGACACGGCAGCTCATAAGCCATAAATCTATATGGAGAGAGGAATTTTCCTTTTTGCCGATAACCACGGATACAACGCCGTTGTCGCCGAATTTGTCAGTAAGTTTTCCATATAATCTTATATAGTTGTCACTGTGAAAAACTTCTTCCATTTCAGCCTGAGTATATCTTTTTGTAGTCAGATTGAACTGATTGCTTTTATTTGTAAGCTGAACGATTCTCTGAAGGTAAATCGGGTCGAAATCGTCAATTACAGCGACCATTTCAAGGCTTTTCAGATAATCATTATAATTTGAGAACTGTTTCTGCTGAACAGCTCTTTCAGCATTTTTCTTATACATTTCATTGCGTTTTATATCGTCTTCAGAGAATGAAGTGACTTCAAAATATCCGGCTTTGTCGATTATCTGGATATATGACTCAACATTCTTTATATCAGGAGCAAGAACTCCCGGAAGCTGTGATTTTACAATTTCTCTTTCAGCCGGATTGTCATCAATGAAAACAATGCTGTCAGTCAGGATATTTATATCAGAAGCAATTTCAGATATATTGCTGTCTTTAGTATTCCAGTTAGCTTTTATTGAGATAAAATCGTCAGGGGAAAGAATGCTGTCAGGGTGTTTAAGACCAAGAACAGCGTTTTCCTCATCATTTTTGGAGCATACGGAAAGTATCACGCCAAGATTTTTATGAGCCTTTATATATTTCTGAAATTCGCTGTAAGCCTGTGACATTGAGGTTTCATTGCCGATTTCAATGCCTTCCTGACCGTCATCTCCGATAACTCCGCCCCAGAGAGTATTGTCGAGGTCGAGAGCAAAGGCTTTTTTATTTTTTCCGAGGATTGATTTTATTATATTTGCAAGATTATATGAAAATTCAGGGATTGCACTGACACTCAACGCATATTTATACATATACCAGTAAAAAGGCTGTGACCATTTTTCAAGACCATAAGAGGCTGAAAGATAGTTTATATCATGGATAAAGAAATTTTCATGAGTCTGTGCATATTCATAGAATTTCATGTTAAGTCTTGAAATAAAGTTTGATTTTCCATGGATATCGCTTGAATCCTTGTTGCCGAGAAGTCTGTAAAACGGCAGTTCCATATTATTCTGAATTATCGGGCAGTGGAATTTTTCAAAAAGATTATCCCACATTCTGCTGAAATGGCTGTACTGTCGTTCAAGAGCCTCATCAGTTTCAGCAGCAGATGCAGTCATACAGCCTTCATTAAATTCAGTTATATTTCTGTTGGTTGTGTGAATGAATATAAAATCGGGTTTAAATCCGTCAAGCTCCGGATTTCCGAACATAGCGTCCTGCCAGTACTGACCGAATTCAGACTGATAGAATGATGGTTCTATACCGTAATTGAGCAGAAAAAGCTCCAGCATTGAAATTATATCATTTGTAGTTGAACCGCCGAGAACAGCTATATTTTTTTTAATTCTCTGTGAACCGTCAGCGAGGAGCTGTTTTTTTATTGAACGGCGTTTTTTGAGTATATATTCGCTGTCAAAAGGGTAATCAAGTTCTTTCATATTTTTTTATCTCCTTTTTTACTGAACATGGATATTTTCTGTAGGGGCGAACTGTGTTCGCCCGCTCAGTTTACAGCAAATCTTCAACGGGCGAACACAGTTCGCCCCTACAAAATATACAGAAAATCCCGTGTTTTCAACAATAAAATTTTGTTGTCAAATTTGTGTTTTTACTGAACACGGATATTTTCTATATGTCTTACCATTGAAGGGGTAGCGGCAGTAAATGCATTTACTGCGAAAAGTACATCAGTAGCACCCTGTTCCTTCATGAAGTTTATAGCATTTATATCAAAATATCTTATATCTATTACATATATATTTTCAAATGAATGGGTAAGGAAAGGAATCATTGCATTTCCGTAGCTGTCCTTTAAAACAACTAAAGTTCTGCCGTTTCCTGCATCGGTATGTATTTTGGTAATTTTGTCGTCACCGCCCATAAATGTTACATAAAGGCTGCTCAGAGGCATATCGATAAACAGATTACTGTCATATCCTTCCTGAAAATAGGTGTTGTAATATGTTGTTGTATACTGATTGTCAGGCTTATAGTAGGTGAATGTTTCAGGATAATCAAGAATGCTTGCGTCCTGTGTGAAAGTATAGATAGTACCGGTATAGCCGTCCTGTGAAACCTTTTCATATGTTGAAAGTTCAGGGAACGGGAGTCCGAGCTGCTGGGCAAATTTCTGTGAGGCATAGTATGCACCGAGAGGAGCCCAGTGGTGGTCAGTACGCAGATATATATCTTCTTTTTTATGACTGTCCATAACGGCGGATATATCAACATCTTCAACACCGACAAGGCGTTCTCTGATATACTGGAGGTCAGCAAACTGGTCTTCTGAATATCCTGAATATTTGCTTGGGAGATAATACGATACAGCAGTAGGGATAACCATTGAATATACGTTTACGCTGTCGCCGAGGTCATGTTTATATGCATTTACAGCAGCAACATATGAATCAAGAGTGCTGTCATAGCTTCCGTAAAGCATAATGCCACGGTTTTTATAGATTATTATGCCGTTTTCAACTTTGCCCTTGTCGATATCGTTGTCATTTTCTTCCCAGTAATCGTCATAATCCGGATTATCAGGAGTTTCACCTGTAACAACTGCACTTTCTTCAGTAGTTACAGCAGCTTCACCGGTAACAGCAGGCGGTTCAGTAACAGCAGGAACTTTTATTTCAGATTTTGATTCATCATTATTCTTGTTTACCATAGAAACATTTCCATGGAAAGTAACGCCGTCAAGCTCCACGCCGAAAAATGAAGTAAGCTTTGTATTCCATTTTTTAAAAGTGCTTCTCATAGGAACAGTATCATTATAAAATTCAGAAACACCATTTGTATATTTGCCGTCAAAATAGTCATTGAATGAGAAATCAGGCATAGTTGCAAGAGTACGGTTTTCAGTTTCTGAAATAGTCGGGCGTTCAAGTACCAGCATACCGACAGAAACAACGGCTATACAGCCTATAATTACAGCTGCATTGAGTTTATACATGAATTTTTCGGATTTTTTCTTTTTTCTTTTTTGTTTGCTCATTTTAAAAGGACTCCTTTTTTAGAAACGGAAATACAAAAACGGGTTGTTTGTTGCGTCTACAAGCATAATGCTGCTTACTGCAAGAAGAAGAACATTTGCAGCAGTCTGCAATGATTTCATCAATATGAAAGAAGATTCTGACTTGTCCATAAGTTTTTTAAGTGACTGTACAACAGGGAAGCAGGCTATAACAGCAATTATTATAAGGAAAATATTATTGAAGAATGAAACTTTGACAGCCTCATCAAAGAATACATTGCCGTTAAGACCGATAAGATTTTTAAGGAAGTTTATAAGTTTATTTCCGTCCTCAAAGTAGAAAATACCGAATCCGACTATTATAACAATTTTATTGTATATATGCATTATGACCTTAGGAATCTTTTTCATGCGTTTTTTGCCGACAAGCAGTTCAAGGAATATGAATACTCCGAAATAAAGACCCCAGATTATATAGTTCCAGCTTGCACCATGCCATAAACCTGTTGAGAACCATACAAGGAACAAGTTGAGATATTTTCTGCGTTTGCCGAATATCGGGAGATAGAGCAGATAGTCACGGAAGAATGAACCGAGTGATATATGCCATCTCTGCCAGAATTCAGTGATATTTATGCATATGAAAGGATAATTGAAGTTTTCATCAAAATGGAATCCGAATACACGTCCAAGACCTATAGCCATATCGGAATATCCGGAAAAATCGAAATAAACCTGCATTGCATAGATTATAACAGCATACCATGTGCCGGCAACTGAAAGATTTTCAATATTCTTGCCGAAAAACGCATCAACTATTACGCTGAGATTATTTGCGATTATGACTTTTTTGGCAAGACCAACAGTAAGCCTTGAAAAGCCGTCACTGAGGTCTTTTGCAGTAGTCTGACGCTGGCTTATTTCCTGACCGATAACGGAATATCTTACGATAGGGCCGGCTACAAGCTGAGGAAACATTGAAACATAAAGCAGGAATTTCCCGAAGCTTTTCTGGGTTTCAACCTTTTCCCAGTAGCAGTCTATTGTATATGAGATTGTCTGGAATGTATAGAAGCTTATTCCGATAGGCAGAGCAATTTCAGGGACGTGCAGATTGAGTGAAAGTAAAGCATTTATATTTTCAACAATGAATCCGCTGTATTTGAAAAATCCGAGCAGACCGAGGTTTGTTACAAGTGAGCCGATTACAGCAAGCTTTGCTTTGAAAGTGCCTCTGTATTTGTCGATTATTATGCCGTTGAGATAGTCAATCGAGGCACTGAATACCAGAAGAAATACCCATGTAGGTTCTCCCCATGCATAAAAGACCAATGAAAATGCGGTAAGTATAAAGTTTCTGTATGAGATATTTTTTGTTGCAAAATACATTATAAGACATATCGGCAGAAACATATAAAGAAAAAACAGACTGGAGAAAACCATATGGCAGAAGACACCCCTGATAAAATAAATTATATTACATCAAAATACGCTATAATACAA
>ERZ808252.1557-NODE-1557-length-16309-cov-2.969915_pt1 | contig 16309 bp, 15 predicted proteins | sample MGYA00521242_ERZ808252 | MGnify/ENA primary metagenome ERZ808252 (study PRJEB31516, sample SAMN03275581) | gut metagenome | biome: mammalia-associated habitat; material: feces | host: Papio cynocephalus | place: Kenya | collected 2012-08-07 ...
CCTGCACCATTAAGAATATAATAATAAAGCTCTGCACTGTCACGTCCAAAAACTTCTGACAGAAATTTTATTTTTGCAACTGCTTTATCGCTTGAAGTAAGTTTTTCACCTGAACGTCTTTCATAAATGTCTATACAGCCGAGTCCTATAAAATAAATTTCTTTAAGGGTAAATATTTTACTATCAATTTTTTCGATAAGACCATCATACTTTTTTCTGTATTTCAAAAAAAGTATAAACCATATAAAAAACATTACTGTTGACAAAAATGAAAGAATAAACATCAATCCGAAACTCACTGTATATTCCCCCTTTTATACTTTAATGTTTACAATCTTTGTACCAAGCCAGTATGCAAATACAAACATTGCCATAGCTATAATTTTTACTGTTATTACAAGTGCACTTCCATCATCAGTATTAAAAGACTTTGTAAGCATAACCATAACAAACGGCATTATTGCAAGAACATTCAGCTGATTTTTCTGTGAAGTGACCATTGTCTGGATTTCAAGTTCAATTTCCACTTTATCACTGATAATATCTCTTGTTTCACGGATAACTTTTGCAACATCTCCGCCAAGTTCACTTGAAACCTCAAATACTCCTGCAAAGCTTATTATATCGTCAATGCCGCTTCTCTGGGCAAAATCCTTTAATCCGTCTTTTATTTCCACTCCCTGATTATCACGTATATCGCATATAAGTTTCATTTCTTTTGTAATATAAGCTTTCTCTCCATGTTCAATTTTCATATCATCATATGCTGCGTGGAATGCTCTGTTTGCAGTCATTCCTACTGTATATGAGTTACTGAGTGATTCAAGCAAATCTCTGAACTGAAGTCTTAACTCTTTGTTTCTTTTGTTATAAAGCATTTTCTGATAGATTGAAATTGCTTTATAACTGCATATCAATGCTGTTATAATACTTAACGAGGCTATACTGAAATAAACATAGCTTGCAATAAATCCCACCAAAAATCCTGCCGCCATTGCGGTGAGTTTTTCAGAAAAGCTAAGATAATAGTATGTGTAATCAGTACCATTTCCTGTTATGCCTTTATTTTCCTTATGCTGATTTTTTTTGATAAATTTTTTCATATAATCACTTCTTTTATACCTGCAAGTTTGAGTTTATAATCTTTTTTCATTTTATTCTCAGTTCTTATAAGAGAACCGGAAACTTTTTCAAACGTTGACTTTTCATCTTCTTCAAATTTATATAAAGGATTAAGAATAATCTCACCGTTTTTACATCCTATTACTTCTGTTATTTCCACAACTTTTCTTGAATGGTCTCTCATTCTTGAAAGATGAACTATAAGGTCAAGAGCAGAACCAATCTGCTGTTTTACCGCATCAAGCGGAAGCCCTGATGCTCCCTGAAGAACCATTGTTTCAAGTCTGCTGAGCATATCCTTAGCTGAATTTGAATGACCTGTTGAAAGCGAGCCGTCATGACCGGTATTCATTGCCTGAAGCATATCAAGAGCTTCCTCACCTCTTACTTCTCCTACAACTATTCTGTCAGGACGCATTCTCAATGAAGATTTTATCAAGTCCTTAATAGTAATTGCACCTTTTCCTTCAGCATTTGCCTGTTTAGTTTCAAGACTTACAAGGTTATTTATGCCATTAATCTGAAGTTCAGCTGAATCCTCAATTGTAATTACTCGTTCATCTGATGGAATATAGTTTGACAGTGCATTTAAAAATGTAGTTTTTCCGCTTCCTGTACCTCCGCTTATAAATATATTGTATTTTGCTCTTACAAGCTTTTGAAGTATATTTGCAATTTCTCTTGTAATTGAACCATATGCAATAAGTCTTTCGATATCCATCGGTTTTTTGGAAAATTTTCTTATTGTAATTGTATCTCCATTCATCGCTATAGGAGAAAGAACAATATTTACTCGTGAACCATCTGTCAGTCTTGCATCTACTATAGGTTTTGATTCATTTACTTCTCTGCCGCACATGTCGACGATACGATGAATTATTTTTCTTATTTCAGCATCTCCGGTTTCATCATTTCCTATCTGTTGTTCAAGACGCATTATACTTCCTTTTTTTTCAACAAATATATTCTTCGGACCATTTATCATAATTTCAGTTATTTCTTCATCAAGAAGTATAGGTTCAAGTACTCCAAGTCCACGGTATGCACCAAAAATTCTTTCAATAATTGTAACCTTATCTTCCGGTGAAACATATACCTTATTTCCATCATAAGCTATATAATCACCGTTTTCATCAAGCAAGCCATCAAGAAGATTGCATATATACATTCTGTACTTATCATTACTTGCTTCACGGTAAAGCTGAGTTCCTTCAGATTTTGTAAATGCTTTTTCAAATCCATATTCTTTTTTATTCTGAGTATCAATCTGAGTGTCACCTGTTTTAATCATCTGACATATACGTTCTACTATTTCATCAATGTATTTTTGTTTCATAAAAAGCTCTCCTTATTTCAATAATTCAAATATATTCTTACTTAATATTTCATCAATTATTGACTGAGATGAAAGTCTTTTTTCTCCATCAGAACGATATCTTGCAAGCCTGGCTATTATCTCCATATCTTCCGCTGCTGAATATTCAGATTCCATTCCATAATACTGATTAAAAATGAGATACTTTTTAGGAAAATTATCCATGCTTTCACGCTTTATTACATCAAGATATCTGTTTAATTCCAGATGCTTTATATTAGCTATATCTGAACCGCATGAAGTACATATAAGTTTATCTGATTTGAAAATAATTTTTTTTATAATATTCCCAACTATATAATCAGCATCAATAATGATATACCTATAATCAAACTGATTTTTTAAAATTTCAAAAAGTTTTTCAATAATCTCATCATTAATAGAAGTACAGTCAATAATATTTTTATATCCATTAATACACATAACTTCAGAATATGCTGTTTGTTTTACATCAGGGTTTATTGAATTTCTTATTATCTCACATAATCCTGATTCTGTATATCTTGATTTAAATGCGTATATTATATCTGATAATCCTTTTTGACAATTATTTTCAAAAAATACTTTTTCGCTGGATCTTTGTTCAAAATTCATATACAGAACTTTATTTTGTTTTGCCAGATATAAAGCACAGGCTGCCGCCATTGTTGAACTGCCTGCCCCGCCATGCACAGGTATAAATGATAATAATTCAGTTTGTTTTGAGTCTTCATCAGGAATTTCTCCGGAAATACTTCTTACAACTCTTTTACGGTTTTTTTCATATATCTCACAAATCTGCTTATGTATTTCTGTAAGATTTCTGTATTTAAAAATTGTTTCAGTTTCATTGATAATTTCATCTTTTGAAGAAAAATATGCAAAAACTGATTTAGAAATATACTCATTATATGCTTTCAAATCCACTGAATCAAATTTTTCTCCAAAAAGTATTATATCAAACAACATATTTTTCATAGCATATTCAGCATCAGAAAGATTATCAAAAACAGAGATTTGAAATCCCGTATATTTTTTTACAAAGAATTTTTCAAATCTTTGTATATACAATATGTCATCGTCTAAAATTAATATCTTCATATATTTCACTTCCCTTATTAAACAATAAAAAAGCCGCAGCAAATCCGTTCGCAGCAGCTAAATTATTGCAGCTGGCTGACATTTTACAGTCCCTTATAGCTTTGCGTCATATACTTTCGTATATTTTGCCCTTGAATATATATTAAAATAAAACTTGTTGAATGTCTATAAAATTGACATAATTAACACGAAATCGAGCAAAAATAAAAAAAATCTGAGAATTAATGGTAAAAATTATACTAAACCGAGTTTTTCCTCAGAGCCGATAAGTTCATCTACAGAATAGCGGAGAACTCGTGAAATTCTCAGTATCATTTTAAGAGATGGAGTTTTCTTATCATTTTCGATAAGATAGATATAAGTTTTGCTGACACCTATCATCTCAGCGAGTTCTGACTGAGTTATATCACGTTCAATTCTTTTTGCTTTTATAGTTTCACCTGTTGTCACAAAAAACACTCCTTTATAAATGTGATTATTAAACATCTTGAAAGGCTTTCAACTGCCAACTTATAGTTATATTATAATACGATTTTTAGTATAAGTCAACATAAAAATACTATAAATCTTATAAAAAGGCAAATATTATTAATAACAGCCAATAACATTCCATGATATTAATGCAAAATATACAAAAAGAGAATAATCCGGACAAATATTATATACTAAATGTCCGGATTATTCCAAGAATAAAAATATCATTAAATTTAAAGGATAGGTATTACATTAATCTTTTTTTCTTGTTATCCATGCAGCCATGACTGCTGAAGCAGCAACGCACAAAGCAATGCCTGTTCCTTTATCTCCTGTATCCGGAGAAACACCCGTTTTGTCAGCTGTGGCGGATTTTCCGCCGTTATTTGTGGTATTATTTTTGTTATTGTTGTTATTGTTGTTATTATTGTTATTGTTGTTGTTCTGTGGTTTTTCAGTTTCCTGAGTATCATTTTCAACAGAAAGATATTTTATTACATTTTCCTCATTGATATCATACATAGTATCTCTGTCAATTACTGTCATATCAGGGATTTTGTATTCATCAGCTTTTGCATTGCATTCATCTTCTGTTGCAGGATTTCCGTCAATTTCAAAATCCTTGTTAAGGTAACCGAATGAAATGTTTCCATTTTCTTTAAGTTCATCATTTTCGATTGTAAAGAGGTAATAATATTTTCCGTTGGTTCTTGCATCCATTACGCATATAAGGTTCTGTTTTTCGAGATATGCAACGGATTTATTCATTGAAGCGTCTGCAAATCCGCAGTTATCAACTGATATTACTTCGCCGTCAGAATATTTATATATACTGATACCGCTTCCGCCGTCAGATGTTGCATATATAAGTTCAGGAATATCATCATTATCTATATAAACAAGGCTGAATTTTCCGCCTTTGCCGCTTATGAAATCTGCATAGGCTTTCTGCCAGCTTTTCTGTGTTTTTTCGGGTTCTTCCTTGATTCCATAATCTTCATAACTAAGACCCTCATTTATGCTTAATTCTCCCTGCATTGAAAGAGAATCTTTATTATTAGTATAATTATCTATAAGACTGTAATCAGAAACAGACGGACAATTAAAACCCATGCCAAGTATTAATTCTTCTCTGCCTTTGAAGTTTGAATTATAGCTGTCAACATATTCTTTTGCTGACACTTCTTTATCATTAACTGTAAATGTAGGATTATCAGTTACTGAAAAATAGTCATCAACATAACTTACAAGAGTATCCAGCTTGTTTCCGGATTTTCTCAATGAATAAGCCACTGAGCCGCCCTGCTGCATATTTCCATAAATTATATCGCCTGTATCAGTGAGTATTCTAATCTGACCGTAAATTCCGTTTTTGCCAAGGCTGACTACTTCGCCATCGGCATATGAATAGATATTACAGCCGCTGTAATGTATTCCTCCCTCAGGAACGAACAATTCAGGAATACCATCATTATCAAGGTCATAAAGACCATAAGCAGCATTAGCCACATCGCATGATTTCAATATTTCCTTATAAGCGTCTTTCCAAGCCGCTGTTTCTGTTGGTGTTTCTGGTTCTGTGGTTTCTGCTGGTGTTTCAGGTTCTGGTGGCATTTCAGGAACTGTATACTGAGTACCTAAACTAAACTCTACAACGTTATCAGTATAATTTACTATATTATACACACCACTATCTACAATATCATCATTATTCACGGTGTATTTTGTAAATCCTATATTATTCATATCGCTTTTAAACTCTGCAATTCCACTGTCGATATTCTCCTGAGATACATATCCTGTACCATCAGTTTCAATATAAGTTTTATCATTCAACATATCTCTGAAACACATTACACCGCCCATATGATGAGAATCACCAAGTGTCATATATGCATGAAATTTATCATTTTCAATTTTTATGATACTTTCTATTCCTGCATATGTTGATGAACCATACGCCATGTCCAAACAGCGGAACAAACACAGAAAATCATCACACCAATTGATATTTATGACTACTAAATTGTAATATCCGTTGTCATTGTCTGCTCCTTCTGTATAAGTATCCTTTAAGACAACTTCACTATTTTCCTGTTTATATAAATCAATACAAACATATGCTGAATTTTCTGCATTGACTTTATCAAGTCTATAAACCAAAAGATAATCCGTTCCATTAATATTTTTTATTTCTGTTCTTAAAATTTTATAATTATTTTCATAATTTACACCTGGATATGTTATATCATTCAAATCAGCATAACCTGTTTCTCTGATTAATTTATTCTGAAAAGCAGTAAGCAAAGATACATCATTTTCCTCAGCACTTACAGATACGCTGCTGCTGATATTGAAAAAACCATTGCCAAAACCGGAGAAAGCAGCAGAACCGCAGAGAGCGAGGGCGGAGAGGAAGATAAGATTTTTCTTAAAATTCATAAAATACGCATCCTTTCAAAATATAATGATTGACCTTTTAATCTGTATAGTGTACAATTAAAATAGGGATTGCTATACCCTGATGGTCAACCTATAGTTATATTACAATAATATGGTACTATTATAATACGATTTTTAGTATAAGTCAAGACCTAAATACGAAATTTCTTGCCAAAGAGGGGAATATTATGAATAATAGCCAAGAAATATTAAATATTTTATTACAAAATATACAAAGAAAAGGAATCACTGAAAAAGCTTGTCTTAATGAGTGCAATATAAATACGAGTTTTCTTACCGACTGGAAAAACGGCAGATTAAAAAATCCATCATATGACAAGATAGTAAAGATTTCAATATTCTTAAATCTTGACCTTAACTATGTATTCGGGAAAATCAGCGATTATCCAACCAAAAGAGAAATCGAGCTTTTAAACCTTTTCAGACTTCTGCCGGAGGAACAGCAGTTCAGGCTTCTGGGGCGGGCAGAACTTATGGCAGAACAGAATGAACGGTGATTTATATTACAGCTATATTTTAAATGATATTTTTCTTTCTGTCTATAGATATGACATAATTGCAACGAAATCGTGCAAAAATAAAAATATTCTGACTTTTACTGTCAGATATTTTAAAATTTTTCCGATAAAAAATTATTTTTTTCTTTAACATTGTTTTCTGTTCTTTATCATATAATTTTCACATTGGCGATTATAATATAATTATAGATTAAAAAAGAAGAAGCCTTAAAGAGGCTTGCAGAAAGGAAGATATATATGATGAACAATTTCAATAACAATAATAATGAGGATAACCGTTCACATGAATACAGCGTTTATCCTGAATCAAATAAATTCACATCTGAAAATCCTTCAGAGAAAAATAAAAATACTGCGAAAAGAACAGCAAAGGCAATAGGACTCCTTGTATGTGCAATAGCTATTTCAGTAGGTTCTATTTCAGGCTACAGATATTTTGAAAACAATAATTTCACAGCTTCAACAGACCAGTCAAGCGTATCTGAAAGTGCTGATACTACAGGCACTGCACCGTCAGGTGATACAGATGCAGTTTTACAGAATACAGATTCTGATTCATCAGATTCAGCTGCTGCTTCATCAAAGAGTCTTATTGAACTTGCTTCAAGAAAAGACGCTCTCACAGTTCCTGAGATTGTAAACAAGGTAATGCCTTCAGTAGTAGGTATCTCATCAACATTTGAATATCAGTATCAGATGGGATTCGGTCAGTCACAGACCCAGACAGGTACTGCAACAGGTACAGGCATTATAATGTCATCAGACGGATATATCATAACAAATGCCCATGTTATCTATGATGAAGATTACGGTCTTTCAAAATCCGTATCAGTAATGCTTGTTGATGAAACTGAATATGAAGCTACAGTAGTAGGATATGATACAGATTCAGATATTGCCGTACTTAAAATTCAGGCTGACAATCTTACAGCTGCTGAATTTGGAAACAGTGATGACCTTGAAGTAGGAGAACTTGTAATTGCAATAGGAAACCCTCTTGGATTTGAACTTTTCGGTTCAGTAACAAGCGGTATTGTATCAGCTCTTAACAGGGATATCACAATCAATGAAAAGGAAATGACTCTTATCCAGACTGATGCTGCTATCAACTCAGGAAACTCAGGCGGCCCTCTTGTAAACAGCTATGGTCAGGTAATCGGTATAAATTCAGCCAAAATGTCATCAAATTATGGAACATCAAGCGTTGAAGGTCTTGGATTTGCAATTCCTATAACAGATGCAAAGACAATCATTGATGACCTTATCCAGTACGGATACGTAAAAGGCAGACCACAGATAGGCATTACTGGTGAAAACATCACTGAAAGCATGGCAAGCTATTATCAGGTTCCTGTAGGCGTATATGTAAGATTTATGGATTCTGAGGGTGCTGCTGCAAAGGCAGGTATTCAGGTTGGAGATATCATTGTTGCAATTCAGGACGAACCTGTCACAACTACAGATGAGCTTAACAAGGTAAAGGCTAATTATAAAGCCGGAGATACTGTAAAGCTTACTGTTTCAAGAAATAACCAGACTATTGATATAAACGTAGTACTTCAGGAAAAAACAGCTGACAATGCAATTGCAGGCAATAACAGCCAGCCGGAAAACAACTCATCAGACAGCAACTAATTTGTAATAAAATAAAAAATCCGGTCAGATTTTGTTATCTGACCGGAAATTTTTTTACACCCCCAACCGGAATCGAACCGATAATTAATCCTTAGGAGGGATTCGTTATATCCATTTAACTATGGGGGCATATTTAATATTATATCATAAAAGAATTAAAAATGCAAGACTTTTAAAAAGATAATTTTTTTACTGTTTGACAAACAGACTTTCAGATATTATAATATTAGCATAACATTTGCAAAATATATATTATAACTCGAATTCGATGAAGCGTTTATGTAGGTGTGGCTATTGGTCACCCGCCTGAAATTCCGGTGAATCCAACGGGCGAACACAGTTCGCCCCTAAAAAATGTTATTTCCAGTCATAAAATTTTATCATCATAAAGAATAAGAGAAAAGAGATATTTAAAATTGAAAAAGAAAAAAATCAGATATTTTCTGCCATTTATATCAGCTATTATATGCATGGCTGTAATATTCTTTTTTTCATCACAGGACGGTGAAAAAAATAATAATCTCAGTATGGCAGTAACAGAAAGGATTGCAGGCATTATTTTTGATAATCTTGATATTCAGAGTGATGGCACACAATATTATGTAATCCACAATATGCATATTATAATCAGAAAAACCGCACATTTTGCCCTTTATGCAATTTTAGGAGCAGTTACATATACAGCGGCACATTCATTGAAAAAGGATTTTAAGAAATGCTTTGCAGTATCGCTTGGATTTCCGCTTATATATGCGGCGGCTGATGAGATACATCAGATTTTTACAGACGGCAGAACAGCAAGATTATTTGATGTATTTATAGATGAACTGGGAGCTGCCGCAGGTTCAGTCATAACATTTGCAGTAATAGCCTGTATTGATTATTTAGAAAAAAATAACGGCATACGGAAAAAATAATCCGTATGCCGATAATTTTATTTCAACACAATTTGGCAGATTATAAATCATGCAAATTCGATGATTATTATTTGCAGGGACGAACACAGTTCGCCCCTACAGAATAAACAAAAAATTCATTGTTTTCAATTATGAAATTTTGTTGTCGGATTGGCATTATTTTATACTGATAAGCTGTCTTTTAAGATATGAAACATCGCTTACATTTACTTTTCCATCAGAGCTTACATCAGCATTTTTAAGTGCAGATGATGAAAGACTGCCCGAACCCAGTATATATTTTACAAGCAGAGTTATATCCCTTACATCAACAGCTCCGTCACAGTTGACATCTCCCAAAACGCTGCTTCCGGTATTTCCGCCGCCTCCATAGTATTCAGCAACTGTTATTCCGTTTTTTCCAAGAGGAACTTCATGGTCAAGACCTATGAATTTTCCGTCATCAGTCTGCCAGAGTGACGGCTTTACGAAATTATATTTTTCCTCGTCCCATGTGGAAAAGTTATCATATACAAGACCGCCTGTATCTCCTGAATTTTCATTGAAGCACCAGAATGTATGATGCAGATGATTTTCAATTATATAGTCACGTATATATGTCATCCACTGTTCATTTCTGTCGCCGTCCATAAATCCGCCCCATTCGCCTATCAGCAAAGGAGCTATACCGTCTTCATAGATATATGCCCAGTTGTCATGCCAGCAGTCATTGTATACGGATTCCTGAGTAAATCCGTCATAGAACCATGTCTGATCGTATACAAGAGGGCCGTAGTCATGAGGTGAATATACAAGATTATTCTTATATTTTCCGAGGTCAACCGGATAATCCTTTACTCCCCTGAGATTTGCTCCCCACCATGTTCCGTAATAGTATTCAGTCATAGTAGTCCAGTCAATTCTCGGAGCTGTCCAGTCATAGCCTTCTTTCGGATATACTTCAACTCCTTCAACTACAATAAGCAGATTCGGATTTATGTCAAGTATGCGTTTTCCGGCGGTTTCAGCGACCATTTTCCAGTTGTTCGGGTCATCTGAATCGTCCCATTTTGCCATATTGTCAGGAGTATCGGCAGTGCCGTGAGGTTCATTCTTTATATCTATTGCAACTATTGTATCATCATTTTTATATTCATCTGCAAACCATTCAAGAGCAGTATAAAGGTCTTCCGTTGAATATGTGTCATTGTACCAGAGTGCGAAATTATGACCTGCCGCATGAGTTTCCGCACTGTGAATATCAATCATGATTTTTATTCCGGCTTCATCACACCATTCAACAGCCTTGTTGAAAAGGCTTTTACTGTCAAGAGTTGACATAACGCTCGGGTCATCATCAACGACAAGCTCCGGATTTACATAAGGATTTACTTTAGGCGGTGCAGGGTCCGGTTCGTCGTTCATCCACTGGAGCAGTATCTGAGTTGATACCGGAACTCTGAGAAAATTAAAGCCGTGGTCTGCAATCTGATTTATCATATCATGCATATTCTGTGACCATACGCCGTCAAATACTCCGCTTCCTACATTGAAGCCAAACCAGTTGCAGCCGGTTATCCAGACTTCATTGCCCTCTGCATTATAGATTTTGTTTCCCTCGACATGAAGCCAGTCATCGCCCTGAACGCTTTCCTCGGCTGATATGCCAAGTGCCGGATATCCTGCTGAGCATACTGCAATTGCTGACAGCAGAGATAATGTTTTCTTAAAAAAATTCATCAGCAAACACCCCTTATATTTTAAAACATGATATTCTGTTAATATATAAATAATTATATCATAGATATCTGAGTTTTACAATAATTCATGTAAATTTTTCACATAAGATAAGATTTCAAACAATTATTTTGTACAAAACTACTGATAATGGCTTGCAATTCCTGAAAAACCATGCTATAATAAAAAAAGGGAATGAAGTTCTCCCTTGGTCATATGCCAGAACCGCTTATAATGCTGATGACTTCTGTGATTATTTTTAAAAAAGGTCACGGAAATTATCAGTTTTTTTGTGACCGGAGGAGGATTTTTTATGTTATTTTCACTCGCACTCATATTTCTTGCAGGGCTTTTTTCATCTGAACTCTGCAAAAAAATCAGGATTCCGGGAATTGTCGGAATGATTCTTACAGGAATGCTTATAAAACCGCTGATTGATTCATCAATAATGTCAAGTTCAGCGGATTTGCGTAAAATCGCCCTTATAATCATTCTTATAAGAGCCGGCCTTTCACTTGACCTCAATGACCTTAAAAAAACAGGCAGACCTGCTGTTCTTATGTCATTTCTGCCGGCAAGCTTTGAAATACTCGGATATATCCTGCTTGCCCCGTATATTCTCGGACTCACAAGAGTTGAAGCTGCTGTTACAGGAGCAGTCCTTGCGGCAGTTTCTCCGGCAGTAGTTGTTCCAAGAATGATAAACCTCATCGAAAAAGGATACGGAACTGACAAAAATATACCTCAGCTTATCATTGCAGGCTCATCATGCGATGATATATTTGTAATAGTACTTCTTTCAACCTTTATGAATATCGCTCAGGGCGGAAAAGCGGATATCATGGATTTTATAAATATACCGATATCAATAATTCTCGGAATAATCCTCGGCATAATCTGCGGAACAGCAGTAAACTTTCTTTTCAGACATACACGCATAAGAAACAGTATAAAGACAATCATATTACTTTCAGCTGCTTTTCTCCTTGCTGATGCTGAAAACAGACTCAGCGGCACAGTTTCCGTATCAGGACTCCTTGCTGTAATCAGCATGGCTTGCTGCATAAAAATGAAAAGCCCTGAAAAATCATCAGCTGCACTTTCCTCAAAATTCAGCAAATTATGGCTCTTTGCTGAAATACTTCTTTTTGTGCTTGTAGGAGCAGCTGTTGATATCAGATATCTTGCAGATTCAGGATTATCAGCGTCAGCTATGGTTCTTGCAGCTCTTGTATTCCGTTCGGCAGGAACTGCATTATGCGTGGCAAAAACTCATCTTGACCGAAAAGAAAAACTGTTCTGCATTATCGCATATCTCCCGAAGGCAACCGTTCAGGCGGCTACCTGTTCAATACCGCTTGCAGCCGGTCTTTCATGCGGAAAAACTGTTCTCACAGCGGCTGTTGCCGGAATACTTATAACTGCTCCGCTTGGTGCATTTCTTATCGATAATTTATATAAAAAACTGCTTTCTGAAAATAAAATATAGCTGTTTCCGCTTATTTTATTAAAAAAATATATATTATTTTATAAATATGTCATAATGACTTTATTATAAATATGTGATATAATAATCTCAGCGTCATGCATGACAGGCTGACATTAAACAGAATGAAAGGATGTAATAAAATGAAAAAATATCTTTTTCTGCTGATATCATGTTCATTGTGTCTTTCAGCATTTTCAGGCTGCAATACAGTTGACAACTCTGAAAACAAGGCTGTAAATGCTGATGTGACATCATCTGTTTCAGAAGAAACTGAAACAGCTGCCGAATCATCAGAAATCCAGTATCAGACTGAAGCCGGTATTTCCGAAAATATCACTGAATCTTCTGCTGCTGATACAGATATATACGCAGAAACCTCCGTTCAGACTTTGGATACACAGGCTCAGGCATCAGCAGAAAAAATTGTTCTTTCACAGGATACAATGACTGTTCTGCTCAATGAAACAGCTGCCGCTGAAGCCTCTGTAACACCTTCAGGAACTTCCGCTGTTCTGGTATGGTCAAGCACTGATTCCACTATTGCCTCAGTTGATGCTGACGGAAATATCAAAGGTATCAGTGAAGGTGCCTGCACAATTATGGTAAAGGATAAGAATAATCCTGATGTATCTGCTTCAATTCATGTAACTGTCAGAGCTGTTGCTGAAACTACACAGTCAAATTCAGTAAACGGCGTTACAGCTCTTACATATGTAAGCGGTATACTTGTTGTAAACAAAACATATGCTCTTCCGTCAGACTATGACCCGGGAGTTGACGCTGACGCAATGGCTGCTTTCGAGGAAATGCAGAAAGCTGCCTATGCCGAGGGATACAGCCTTTACATATCATCAGGTTACCGTTCATACAGCACTCAGGAAAACCTCTATAACAGCTATGTTGCAAGAGACGGCAAGCAGCTTGCTGATACATATTCCGCAAGACCAGGTCATTCAGAACATCAGACAGGTCTGGCTTTCGACCTCAATTCAGTTGATGCTTCATTTGCTGATACTCCGGAGGGAAAATGGGTTGCTGAAAACTGCTATAAATACGGCTTTATCATAAGATATCCGGCAAATAAAACTGCTATCACAGGTTATATGTATGAACCATGGCACATAAGATATCTTGGTACAAATATTGCAACCTCAGTTTATCAGAGTGGTCTTTGCCTTGAGGAATACCTCGGCATTACTTCATGCTATGATGACGATTATCAGTATTAATGAAAGGTAAATGATACAATGAAAAAATATGCCCTTACAGCGGCAATTATGGCTGTATGCACTCTCTTTGCCTCCTGCGGCACAGACAAAAATTCAACAGACTCTGAAACAGAAAACATAACCGAAACATCAGAAATAGTTTCTGAAACACAGATTCCCCAGACCGATGAACCGGTTGCCGCAAATGCAGATGCTGTACAGACATCTGCTGTATATACAGGCTCTGAAAACGGTATAACCGAACTGACATATATTGACGGAATCCTTATCGCAAACAAAACATATGCTCTCCCGTCAGACTATGACCCCGGAACTGACAGCACTGCTCTTGCCGCATTTGATGAAATGCAGAAGGCTGCCTATGCTGACGGCTGTAATATCTATATTTCATCAGGATACCGCTCATATGCAAGACAGGTTGAAATATATAACCGCTATGTAGCTCAGGACGGTCAGGAATATGCTGACACCTATTCTTCAAGACCCGGATTTTCTGAACATCAGACAGGTCTTACATTCGACCTCAATTCAATAGATATCTCATTTGCTGATACTCCGGAAGGAAAATGGGTTGCTGAAAACTGCCACAAATATGGCTTTATTGTAAGATATCCGAAAGATAAAGAGGATATCACAGGCTATACCTATGAACCATGGCATATAAGATATCTTGGAGTTGAAAAGGCTACTGCCGTATATGAAAGCGGTCTTTGCCTTGAGGAATACCTCGGAATAACTTCTTCATATGAGGACGCTGAGGCTCTCCAGTCCGCAAATTCAGTTACAGAACTCAATTGAAAATAAAAATTCTGTAGGGCGACCATTGGTCGCCCATTTTGGTTTACCGGATTTTTTTCATGCAGATTATATAAAAGCACTTGAAAATATACGGATAATTTGATATAATGATAAAAAATATCAAGGAGATGACTTCTGTTAATCATGAATATTCTTTCTCTGCTTAAATATAAAAGCAGTGTAGCCTACCTCTATAATGACAATACTCTGCGTCAGGGTCTTGAAAAAATGCGTTTCCATGGCTATACCGCTATTCCTGTCATATCCCGTGACGGAAAATATGTCGGTACTGTAAGCGAGGGCGATTTCTTATGGCACTGCATTGACAGAAATATATCAGATATAAAAGATGAGGAAAATTTCTTTGTAAATGATATAATCCGTTCAGGCTGGAATCCTCCTGCAAAAATCAGCATTACCATTGAAGACCTGCTTCTCATGGTCATGGACCAGAATTTTATCCCTATGATTGATGACAGAAATTCTTTTATCGGGATAATTACCAGAAAAGATATTATAAAACAGTTTTATAATAAAACATATATAAAGGAGTGACTTGTTTATGTCAGAAATTTATACTTCAGTAACTCAGCTTGTGGGTAATACTCCCCTCTTTGAGCTTAAAAACCTTGAGGAAAAATATGATATCAAGGCAAAAATTCTCGCAAAGCTTGAGTATTTCAATCCTGCCGGAAGCATCAAGGACAGAGTTGCTGTAAATATGATTGAGGACGCTGAAAAAAAAGGTCTTATAGGTGAAAATGCTGTTATAATCGAACCTACAAGCGGCAATACCGGTATAGGTCTTGCCTGTATCGCTGCTGCAAAGGGCTACAGAGCAATATTTACCATGCCTGAAACAATGAGCGTTGAACGCAGAAAGCTTTTAAAGGCTTATGGTGCTGAAATAGTTCTTACTGACGGCTCAAAGGGCATGAAAGGTGCTATTGAAAAGGCTGATGAACTCAAAAAGGAAATACCCGGTTCAATAATCCTCGGTCAGTTCATCAATCCTGCAAATCCTGAAATACATGAAAAAACTACCGGCGTTGAAATATGGAATGATACTGACGGAAATGTTGATATTCTTATAGCCGGTGTCGGAACAGGCGGAACTCTTACCGGAACAGGCAGATATCTTAAATCAAAAAATCCTGATATACAGGTAATTGCTGTTGAACCTGCGGATTCTCCTGTACTCTCACAGGGTCATGGAGGCCCTCATAAAATACAGGGTATCGGTGCAGGATTTGTTCCGAAAACTCTTGACACTGATATATTTGACAAGGTAATCACTGCTGAAACAGATGAATCATATGAAATGTGCAGAAAAATTGCTCATTGTGAAGGAATATTTGTCGGAATATCCTCAGGTGCAGCAGCTGCGGCAGCTTTGAAAACTGCATCTCTCCCTGAAAACTATGGCAAAAATATTGTTGTCATTTTCCCTGACAACGGCGAAAAGTATCTTTCAACTCCAAGATTTATATAAA
>ERZ808252.1561-NODE-1561-length-16276-cov-2.984218_pt1 | contig 16276 bp, 8 predicted proteins | sample MGYA00521242_ERZ808252 | MGnify/ENA primary metagenome ERZ808252 (study PRJEB31516, sample SAMN03275581) | gut metagenome | biome: mammalia-associated habitat; material: feces | host: Papio cynocephalus | place: Kenya | collected 2012-08-07 ...
TCATAGCTTGTATGTTCCTCACTACATATAGAACATGGAAATCTAGAGCTTTTCAAAAAGGATACATATATATGTAACTCTAAACGCCTTGCTTTCTTCTGAGATGGAAAAAGTTCTTTTTTATCTATTGTTCAAGGTGAATAAATACCGATGGCAGCGCTAAAAAGATTGAATTCAGATGTGTTTGTCATACACTCTTATTGTACTTGTAATACAACAATTTAGACTATCTCTTATTAACTATTACCCACCATAAACAGCGAATGACCTTTATTAAACATAACATATTGTATAAATAATTTTACATTTTAAATATGACTTATTAAATATATTACTAAAAAGCATTAATTAAATAATTTTATTTCTTGTGTATATAACAAAGAATAAAAAATAATATTTAAAGAACAAAACATAAAAATTAATACGTATTAAATAGAAAAAGACTTTCCGCTAAGAAAGTCTTTAAATTATCTTGATAACATATCAAACCATAATTTCTTGACTGTTTCTAAGATAGAAAACGTATGACGTAATATGTTTATCTGGATAGATTGTACTGATAGCCTTTTTATAATAATTAAGTTGATTAGTATGTTTTTTTTCAGACAAGGTACTATCTGTTTTAAAGTCTATAATGATTATTTCATCATCTTTTATTGCAAGTAAGTCAATTATTCCTTCAACAATATAGTCATCATCCTTTATGTAAAATTCCTTTTCAGGAAACAAATTATATGATTTTATATATGAGTATAAATCTGAATTAAGAAAGTTATCACGAAGAGCAAATCCTTCATCAATAATTTTCTTTCGATCTTTTTCTTCTTTAAAATAATGAGATAAATCTTCTTCTTCATTATTAAAATAATGTTCTAAAAGTGAATGAACAAATGTACCAAATTCAGTAATTCTTTCTTCGTTTCTCTTTTTATTTTCTTCATCTGTGAGTTTTGGATCAGTTCTAGTAAGGATAGCGTCTATTTTTAAAGAAGGAAGAACAACTTCGTCTTTGTATGTACCTTCAGTTTTAAAAAGATCATTATCCTTAATTAGAGTTGTGACTCCAATCTTTTTCTTTTCTTCCTCGACTTTTTCTTCTTTAGGGTTATTGTACCATGCTGAGATAAGAGCTTTATTATGCTTTTCTCTTTTTTTACTCTCTCTAAATTTTGAATAGTAAACTGGAAAGAACTCTTTGCATTCAATAATGCTACTTTTATCAAAAAGATTAAAATCTAAGCCTTTTAATAAATATTGAAGCATTGAATTATAGCTTTCATCTTTTGGATAAGTAATCTCATTATTTTTGTTTATAATCTTACTTGAAATTGATGAAGTAAAGATAAGGTGATTTTCACTACGTGTTGCGGCAACGTATAAGACACGTTTAGTTTCAGCATTTTCAATCATGTTATCTGATTCTTTTTTTACGATACTAATAGGATTAATGAGTTTATTATTATCATCAATAAAGTATGGTAGTAATGGTAGAGAAGAGGGGAGACGATATGGATAAAAATTATCCACGCTACTTTTTCCTCCCATGTCAGAAACAAAAACAATTGGATACTCTAGTCCCTTAGATTTATGTATTGTCTGTATTGTTACACCACTTGTTTCTTCTCTTAACACATTTAAATCTTTAAAATCTGAAACATCTCCTAACTTTTCTCTTATTCTGTCTAGGAGTTCGATTAGACCTTTGTTTGAAGAATCATAATCATTAGCAATTGTGTATAGATAGTCATAATGTTCACTATAACTAGCATTTTTTCTTTCACTTTCGATGAAGAATCTATATCCTGTTTCAAACCAAAGGTAATCCATGATAGAGCAAAGGGATTGTTTTTTTTCTTTCTCCTTTAACTCTGTCAAAATTTGATTTGCATTTTCTAATTTTAATAAACCATCCTGAGAAAGATTTAGAGTTAATTCTTTATCTTTACGATGGTTAAACATGATATGCTCAATATCTTCATCGCTCATATTTACAAAAGGTGAGCGTAAAAATGAAGCAAATGAAAGAGTATCATCTAAGCCATAAACACTTAGCTGCAAGACAGAATAAAAATCATTAAGAACAGCATCCATTGTAAGTGATTTGTTGTCTGTAACATTAAAAGGAATGTTAAAAAGTCTTAATGCCTTTTCAAAGCTACTTTGATTAGTACTCTTTTTTAGAAGGATAGCTATATCTTCTAACTCTGGATATCTTGTTTTTATTTTATTATCTTTTGGATCTTTGTAAGATACTAAATACTTGTCCTTCTCTGAACCCAATATTTCTTCTTTAATGATTCTTGCAACTTCATATGCTTCAGATAGCGTGGCGTTAGTGAGAATATCTTTTTCCTCATTATTTGTAAGACTATCTTTTGCATTAAGGTATCTAAAGGAGATTTGGCTTTTTACTCTTTCATTTTTACTCACTAATGGAGTGTATTCAGCTTCATAGTCTTCTTGGCATTCACCTCTTACTGGCATTATTGACGATGAGAAAACTTTATTTATCTTATCAATTATCTCTTTTTCACTACGAAAGTTTTGTGTCAAAGGTAAGACTCTTTCTTCACCAAAGTCTTTGCTTATGTTTTTAAATACAGAGACATCGGCCCCTCTGAATTTGTAGATAGACTGCTTTTCATCACCAACCATAAAGACCTTTTCTTTTATAATGTCATTAATAGTTGGATATTCATTCTCTACAAATGCTTCTTTACTTGCTAATAGGTAGACAAGTCTCTTGTTTTCTTCGTTATTATCTTGGAACTCATCCACCATTATTTTCTTAAATTTTTTGTTATAAAAAGTGCGTAGTGAGTAATTTGTTTTTAATATATCGATGCTAAGTAGAATAACATCATGGAATGTTAATAAACCTTCTTCTCGCTTATGTCTAATAAGACGTTTTTCAAATTCACATATTAAGGATGAATATCCTTTTAGAAGAGTGAAACTTGAAATATCTAAATATTTTTTAGTTGAGTTATATACCTTAAATTCATCTTTTATTGTGTTACGCAATTCGATGAATTCTTCAGTCATAGCTTTGTTTTCTGAGACACTTCTTTTTCTAGAAAATGTTGGAGTAAAGTCAGCATTATTCTCTAGTGAAATAAGAGCTTCTGACACAACATTTACATCATCTTCAATTGTTTTATATGGACTAAATTTTTCTATAAAAGATGTAAGATTTGCTCTTAATTTTTCTTTGTTTTCATCAAATTTATTCTCAATTATAGAATAAACTTCATTTTTTGTTTTTTCATATAATTCGTTATAGTCAGAAGAATAAGGGTGTGAGATATCTATAAATGAAGAAGATATAGTTTTAAAAGCAGAGAGTAGGTTATCGAAAGATACATATCTGCATATTTTTTCAACTTCTTCCTCTTCTTCGATCTTATCGTTAAGTATATCTTTTAGTGTCTTAGAAACAAATTCATTTAAATCTCTATCATCTTCAATTAAAAATGTTGGTGATATTCCATAGCGAATACAATCTTGTCTAACAATGCGTGAACAAAAGCTATCAGTTGTAGATATCTCAGCATTACTAAATCTCTTCAGTTCTTCCTCGTCTATTAAACCTTTCTCTACAGCTTTTTTAATAATGAGGTAGATTTTTGCTCTCATGTTTGCTGTTGCAGCTTTCGTAAATGTAATTGTTAAAATCTCATCACTGTGGATTCTATCTTTCTCATTCTCATAATCGAATAACAAACGTAAAAAGCGATATGTCAGTACAGTTGTTTTTCCACTTCCTGCACCTGAAGGAAGAACCGAGTACGAATCATAGAGAACAGCTTTTCTTTGAGGAGATGTAACAGACGTAATATCAAAATGTTCTTCTAAGCAAAAAGCAAGGAATTTATCTTCTTTTTCTTTATTCATTATCTTCCTCCAATTGAGCAACAAACTTTTCTCTGCAGAGCCTCATGAACTTACACATTGAACAGCCTCTTTCACTATAGAGTGGTGTAAAGTTACCTTTTTCAAGATTATCTTTTATTTTATCGAGTCTTTCCTTAGCGTTAAGCGTAACTACATCTTCCGTAAAACCATTGTGGTAAGTATTATTCCCAGATTGGTAGCTCTCCACTGGCCAAACAACTTTGTAGTCACCTTCTTTAAAAGAGTAGAAGGCGCCGCCTTTTACTCTATAGTTTTTATCATTTTCAAGCAGAAGTGAATAAAGAATGAGCTGTAATGAAACAAGATTTACATCACTGGTGTTGTAGTCGCTAGTGCCACTTGTTTTCCAATCTAGTACGTATACATAGCCATCTTTATCTTTAAGGAGTGTATCAATTCTTCCTTTTATCGAGATATTTCTATTTAGTGGGTAGTTCTCTATAGGTATTTCATTTCCAACTAGTTCATATTCAGAGTAAATTGAAGCTTTATTTGATGAAATAATTTTTTCTAAGTTATTAATATATTTACCGAGAATGTGTGAATAAGAATATGGGGTTGTTAAGCCATTATGATTCTTTGCTTTTTCAAGCTCCTCAATAAAGATATACTCCATTCTCTCTACATCTATATTGGCAATCGTTTTTGCTTCTTCAAGCGCTTTCTCTACTGTTGAATGCAAGATTTTTCCTATTTCTAGAGGATCTTCGTAGAGAGGAGAGTAATTCTTTTCTCTTATGTTCAATATATCTTGAACATATCCACGATAAGGACATAAATCGTATTCTTTTACAGTAGAAACACTTATTTCTTTTTTATCATTAGAGGAAAGTGGAAGTGTAACTTTTTCTTTTCTTCCTTTTAGTGGAGAAGAAAGAGCTTTCTTATAGCTTTCAGCTTGGTAAATAGAGCATCTAACATTAGGTTTTTTGTTCTCTCTCCATAGTTTTTTTTCTGCATAGTATTCATCTTCTATTTTTTTCTTATCATAAAAGGAAGAATCTAAAAACAAGGAAGGAAGGAGTCTTGCTCCATCAAAGCCTAGTTTAGTTCCACTTATAACTAATTTCTCAGTAAAAATAGGTGAGGCATATAGTGATAGAATGTTTGTTGTTAAATCTGTACTCTCAGGTCGTGTAAGAGAAACAAGATATGGGTAATCATCAATCTTTTTCTCTGTGGTTTTGTCATCTAGACCAATTATGTAGTGAACTTTTGTAATTAAACCACAAGAAGCAGGGTAGTTATATACTCTAATACCAGTCTTCTTATCTGATTTTTCTACATATGGAGTTTCTTCTATTAGTGATAAGAAGAACCTAAAAGTATCTTCCTCTAAAGATGGAGAAATATCTCTTAAGATGTCTAAGACCGTTCCAAATACTAAATCTTCTTCTTCATTCCATTCGCCTTCAGAGAAAAATGTATCTCTAAAAAACTTTAGTTTTTCTAGTGTTATTTGGCTATTATTACTTATTACTATCTCATTTATATTTTTGCTCACAGAGTAGAATAATTCTCTTTCTTCGCCACTTAAGATTTTTAGCCAATCTTTTGAACTATGGCTTTCGAGTTTATTATCGATAGCTTTTCTTACTATTAAAACTAAACTTTCTCTATCCTTAAAAGGAAATACTGGGTTAAGAAGAAGGCGTTTCGTTTCTTCTATATCCCAATTGCTTTTAACGGTATTGTACATTGCTCTAATAAGCTTTCCTTCAGGGTAGGAAGAAAGAGCTTCACTTGACGTGAAAACTAGGGGAATATCATGCTTTTTAGCTTCACTTATTAAGTATGGCTTATAGCTTGAAAGAGAAGATGACGTGATAGATATATCACTATCTGAGTACTTTTCTCTATCTTTCTCTATTTCTTCCATCGTCCGTCTTATTTCAATAAGTGAGTTTCCATATTCTTTTAATGATGATAGTGGAGCATTTTGAGGTATTTTTATTGTTTCTACTAGATCAAGTGAAACAATTTTTTCTGCAATTGTGCTTGTAAATGTCTCTGGAAAGACAAAAACATATTCTCCCTTTTTAATAAGAGAAAAGTCTGGATTAAGATAGTTCTTTTCAAATAGTTTGTTTTCAATTAGGTATTTTTCATACTCACTTCTTAGTTTATCTATATCGTTTAGCATACTTTGATTCATATGCTTTCTTATTTCATCATCGTTAGATGGAAAAAAAGGTAGGTAAGCACTAATTGAATTTGCATAGCTCATTATGCTTTCCTTATAAAGAGGGGAAGAAAAATATTCTAGTTTTTCTAATCCTCCATTTTTTAAAAATGAATATGAAAAAGTTTTGCGTTCTGTTTTAGTAACAGCTTTTTTCTCTTTAGTATCAAGAAGTGAGAGAAGAAAGCTATCCCAACTAAGTGCTCTATCTTTAAAAATTGCCTTATTAGGATTAGTTGAAACAAAATTCATTAAATAATTTCTTGCTATTGTTTCTGATGTAAAAACTAGCTTTTTCTCTGTATTTAAAAAGTATGAAAAGACACTATCTATTACGTTCATGTTTATATTATAGAACAAAACAAAGATTCCATTAAAGAATTACTTTCTAAATGTAATAGATATTATTGCTTATGTAATACGTATTAAAACAGAAAATAAAAAAACTTTTTTTGTCTACTTCTATTGACAGGTACAAACTCTATGTCAAAAATTAGACAAACTCTATGTCAAAAATTAGACAAACTCTATGTCGGCTTATTGAAAGAATAGATTGATTTAAAAATAATTCTTTATATGGAATACAAAAAAAGAATATATGACAACATATTAAAAGAGCGTTTAGAATTAAAAGGAGCAGTTCTTATAGAAGGCGCAAAATGGTGCGGAAAAACTACTACTGGGTTACACTCATCAAATAGTGTCATTTATATGCAGGATGCTGATAATTATGATTTGTATGTTAATATTGCTAATATTCAACCTTCTCTTCTCTTAAAAGGTGAAACTCCTCGTTTAATCGATGAATGGCAAGTTGCGCCTAAACTTTGGGATGCAGTTCGTTTTGAAATCGATAAACGCGGAATGATGGGCCAGTTTATTTTGATAGGATCTTCTACTCCTACTAATTTGGATGAAATTGTGCATTCAGGAATCGGGAGAATTACTAAAATGAAAATGAGAACCATGTCTCTTTTCGAATCGGGAGATTCTTCTGGAGAGGTCTCATTAAAAAAACTCTTAGAAAAAGATTATGGCGTTTTTGGTTCTTCTGATGTTGACATAGAAAGGCTAGCATTTTTGGTAGTTCGAGGTGGATGGCCAGGGGCTATTAATCTCAGTGAAAAAGCTGCACTGTTTCAGGCAAAAGATTATGTTGAATCACTTTGTGAATCTGATCTCTCAAAAACACTAAAGGTAAAAGCTGATAAAAATAGAGTTAGATATGTTCTTAAGTCCTATGCGAGAGGGATTGGAAGTCAAATTAAATACGAAGAAATGCGTAAAGATATTGTTAATCATGAAGCACTTGATACTTTTGCCATTTCAACTTTTTATCAATATATTTCAGCTTTACGTGATTTATTTGTTATTGAAGATTCTCCAGCATGGAATCTTAATTTTAGAAGTAAATCAGCGATAAGGACAACAGACACAAGGTACTTTGTGGATCCGTCAATTGCGACCGCAGTTTTGGGAATGGGGCCAAATGATCTTATTAATGATTTGGAGTCTTTTGGGCGTTTCTTTGAAAACTTGGTTGTTAGAGACTTACGAGTTTATGCAGATAGTATTGGCGCAGAAGTATTTCATTACAGAGACAAGGATAATCTAGAATGCGATGCTGTCTTACATTTCAAAAATGGGTCATATGCACTTATTGAAATTAAACTTGGAGGAGAGAAGTTAATCGAAAAAGGAGTCGAAAGCATAAATAAACTTGAGAAAAAGTTAATAAAAGAAGGATTAAATAGCCCCATTTTTAAAGCTGTAATTGTGGGAGTAGGTCCCTACGCATATAGAAGAAAAGACTCAGTAATTGTAATTCCAATTTCTTGTCTTAAAGACTAGTAAATTATTTTTTTAATTTGCTTTTTATCTTTCATTTTGTTCTAGCTTTAAATATAATCAAAACTTATGAAGAAAAGACTTATTACATCAGCACTTCCATATGTTAATAATATTCCACACTTGGGTAACCTTACTCAGGTGTTGTCTGCAGATGTTTTTGCTCGTTTTTGTCGTTCACTTGGCTATGAAACGCTATACATTTGTGGCACAGATGAATATGGTACAGCAAGTGAAACAAGAGCTCTACAGGAGGGTGTTACTCCTCGTGAGCTTTGTGATAGATACCACAAAATACACAGTGAAATTTATAAGTGGTTTAATATTAGTTTTGACTATTTTGGTCGTACAAGCACACCAAAGCAGACAGAAATTGTTCAGCATATCTTTAATGCTGTAGATAAAAACGGTTACATAACAGAAAAAGAGACAGAACAGCTTTATTGCCCTAACTGTAAACGCTTTTTAGCTGATAGATATGTTACAGGAACTTGTCCTAAGTGTGGTTTTGAAGGAGCAAGAGGAGACCAGTGTGACTCTTGTGGTTCACTTTTAGATCCAACAGAGTTAATAAACCCAAAATGTTCAGTTTGTGGACATACTCCAGAAATCAGAAAGACAAAGAATTTGTATATAAACTTACCTAAAGCTTTGCCTATGTTAGAAAAGTGGATAGATAAAACTAGCAAGGAAGGTTTTTGGGCTAAGAATGCTATACAAATAACTTCATCTTGGATTAGAGATGGTCTACAAGAAAGATGTATTACTCGTGATTTAAAGTGGGGAATTCCTGTTCCAAAAGAAGGATATGAAGATAAGGTATTCTATGTTTGGTTTGATGCACCAATTGGCTATATTTCAATAACAGCTAACTATACAGATAATTGGGAATATTGGTGGAGGGATAATGAAAACACTGAACTCTTCCAGTTTATTGGTAAAGATAATATTCCTTTCCATACTGTAATTTTCCCATCTTCATTGCTTGCGACAGGCGAGAAGTGGACAATGTTATACCACATGTCTTCTACTGAATATTTGAACTATGAAGGTGGCAAATTTAGTAAGAGTAGGGGCATCGGTGTATTTGGTAATGATGTTGAAGAGACTGGCATCCCTGCAGATGTATGGCGTTTCTATATGTTCTACAACCGTCCAGAAAAGCAAGACTTTACATTTACATGGAAAGACTTGCAGGAAAAGGTAAACAAAGAGCTTATCGGCAATCTATCTAACCTTGTTAATAGAACTCTTACTTTTGTAAAACGCTTCTATCCTGAAGGACTCGGAGAAGGTGAATTAAAAGAAGATTTAGTTGCTATTATCAAAGAGAAGGAGAGTGAGATTACTTCACTTTTGGAAAGAGCAGAGGAGCGAGATGCACTGAGGGCTATATTTGCTCTTTCAGATATTGGCAATAAAGCATTCCAGGATGGAGAACCATGGAAGATGAGGACACAAGAGCCAGAAGAAGCTAAAAAGCTTTTGAGAACACTCTTGTACCTAATCAGAGATCTTTCTGTCATGGTTACACCATACATGCCAAAAACAGGCGAGAAGATCTTAGCGATGCTTTCATCTGATGGCCTAAAATGGGATAGCGTAGGTTCTTTCAAGGGCGAAATCAAAATTGCTGATATCGAGCTATTATTCTCAAAGCTTGAAGATAAGACTATCGATGAGTTGAGAGAAAGGTATTCTGGCTCACAGAAAGAAAGAGAAGAGAAGAAAAATGAAAAAACTACTGAGGTAGTTAAGGATAATAAAATGGACGAAGAAAAATCATTATTAGAGAATTGGGCACACAAGGTAATTCTCAAAGTTAGTAAGATTGTTGAGTGCGAGAAGCATCCTGAAGGTGATAAGCTTTACATTCTAAAGCTTGATACAGGTGAAGAAGAGGAAAGAACAATTGTTTCTTCAATTGTTCCTTATTACACAAAGGAAGAGCTTTTAGGACATAATATTGTACTTGTAAGTAATCTTAAGCCAGCAAACTTCAGAGGCGTTAAGAGTTATGGTATGCTTCTTGCTGCTTCTGATAAGAATGATGAAACTCATTCTACATGTGAAGTTATCTTTGCAGATGATTTTGCTGTTGGAACTGTTTTAGAGTATGAAGGTCAGCCTGAAACTGAGAAGATTACAACATACCTTAAGCCAGATCATTTCTTTGCTCTTCCTATGAAGACCATTGATGGTCTTGTTACTGTCGATGGTAAGCCAATTGGAAAGGATGGAAAGTTCTTAAAGGTATTTAAATATACAGACGGAAACGTTGGTTAATATTTCTTTATTCTTTCGAAAGCTAGGGGGAGACTTCTAGCTTTTTTAATATTATTGTGGCTTCTGATAGAAGAATAATATGGCCTATTAGTCTCTCTATTGAATTACGTGTGTCTTCAACATAAGAGCATATTATTTTTATAGTTCGAAGGTAGAATTGTTTTTGCTATTTTTCATTTTAACCTTCTCTTTAGTTGTTCTATACGTATAGAAAAGCTTTGTTAACTTTAGCGTCAAATCCTTCAACTCAAGCAAATAACTTTTTCAAAGCTGTGAGCGATTTTGTCTCTAAGATAGTAATAATAAGGCCAATCATCATCTTCGAGAATAAACAGAATTTTTTTAAATGATTAAGCAAGTTGAAAGATGCTTCCTTTCTTTTATATGATACAATATAAAATGAGGTATACAAATGGGAGTATATGTAAATCCTGGTAATGATAATTTTAAAGAGAGTCTTAATAGCGATATTTATGTTGATAAGTCAATGTTAATTCATCAACTAAATAAAGTTATAAAAACAGAGAATAAATTTGTTTCTGTATCGCGACCTAGACGTTTTGGCAAATCAATGGCAGGAAACATGATTGCTTCTTATTATTCTATTGGGTGTGACTCGAAAGAACTTTTTTCGTCTCTTAAGATTTCATCAGATTATTTATACTTAAATAAGTTCAATGTCCTTAAATTTGATATGGGTGCCTTTTATAGTATTTATCCTGAAAATACTGTTTCTTGGTTGGAGAAAAAAATAAAAAAGGATTTTATAAAGACTTTTCCTCTCATTGATTATAGCGATTGTGATTCTATTGCTGATTGTTTAATGCAGTCTTATCTTGAAACCAAAATACCATTTGTAATCATAATCGATGAATATGATGTTTTAATTCGTGAAAAAACAAATTGCGACGTAAAGAGTTCATTTCTACGTTTCTTAAATGGTTTATTTAAAAATTCAGATCTATCTCCAGCTTTAGCTTTGGTCTATATAACGGGAATTCTTCCTATTATTAAAGATAAAGTAGGTTCGAAATTGAATAATTTTAATGAGTATACAATGCTTAATGCTGGACCTTTGGCTGAATATACTGGCTTTACTTCTGCTGAATGCAATGATCTATGTAATAAGTATTTGATGAGTTATTCTGAATGCTCAAAATGGTACAATGGATATAATTTGGATAGTTATGAATTGTATTCTCCCTCATCTGTTGTATCTGCTATGCTAAATCATAGATATGATGATTATTGGACGCAAACAGGTTCTTTCGAGTCAATAAAGGATTATATTCTTTTAGATTTTAGCGGAATTAAAGATGATGTAATTAAAATGCTAAGTGGAGAAAGTATTAAAGTTAATACTTCAAAATTTCAAAATTCATTAGATGCTTTTAAGTCAAAGGATGATGTCTTTACTTATCTAATTCACCTTGGGTATCTAGCATACAATGAACAAAATGAAGAGTGTTACATTCCAAATTATGAAATAAAAAAAGAATGGATTAATTCTATTGAAGACGAAAGTGACTATTTTCATGTAGTGGAAATAATACGATGATCAAAAAAGCTATTAGATGATGTTTATCGCTTTGACAATGAAAGTGTTGCAAAGCAAATTGAGAGAATTCATATGGAAATAACAAGTAATATGACATACAACAATGAAGGTGCTTTTTTAAGTGTTATTAGACTTGCATTTTTCTATGCCCAAACATATTACAATATCTATTCAGAACTCTCTACGGGAAAAGGTTATGCTGATTGTGTTTTTATTCCATATGATAAAAATAGAAGTCCAATAGTAATTGAACTAAAAAAAGATAAGAGTGCATACGGTGCTATCAAGCAAATAAAGGATAAAGAATACTATTATTCATTAGAATCTTATAAAGGTAATATTATTCTTGTTGGAATCAACTATAGTACAAAGACTAAAGAACATAGTTGTATAATCGAAAAAGCATAAAGCGTATTGACTCTATTTGTTTGAATAATCATAATAGAACGGTAATTACACTAATCCAATTGGAATAAGGAGCATTCAAAAATGCCTTGCGGAAGAAAAAGAAAAAAGCATAAGATTGCGACTCATAAGAGAAAGAAAAAGCTCAGAGCTATGAGACATAAGAAAAAGTAATCTTATTAGTTTAGCCACTAGTTTTCTAGTGGCTATTTTGTTTCTATTCGTTAGTATAATAGTCAGATACGGCTCCCATACTTCCTGTCTTTGTTGACTTAAAGACTGCAGTAATGCGACTTGTTCCAGGAAGAGATAAAAAGGTATAGCTCTTTTTGTCTTTTCCTGCTTCACACTCAAAGTCCTCATTATACCAAGTAATAGTTACGTCACTTTCACTTATACCCTCTGGGAGGTATGTAAAATTCAAATCGCATTTAACTTGGTTATTAGCAGTCTTTGTTAATGTTAAAGTAGCTTCAATTGGTTTAGTGGTGTTGTCTAGTATACCCACTTTATTGTTTACATCTCCTCCTTTTGTAAAGTCGATAGTACCACTTGTTGTTACTCCAATACTTACTCTTACTACCTCTGTGTAGCCGATTAGAGTTTGTTCTCCATCTTTAAGTGCGAAAATAAAGATATATGAGCCACTTGGAAGGGAATGATTGATCTTAACATTGCCATTAGCTTTGTCAGATAGATTAATAGCACTTTCTGGAATTGTTACGCTTTCTCCTTTTTCATTTATGACAGATAAAGATAGAGTAGGAACTTTATTATAGGAATTTTTATTCCATATTACGCTTAAATTTACAGTTCCAGTTCCATAGAGTGTATTGAGTGAGATTTTTAGTGAGTTATCACCACGGACAAAGAAGTGTGTACTGCTATTTTCTGCAATAACTTGGTCTTTTGCATTTTTTCCTTGAACCTTTACTGTGTAATTACCAGGTTGAATACCAATAAGAGTATAAACACCACCTTTGTCATATTCAAAGGATTTTGAATATGTCTTAGTCCCGGTAAGAGTAAAGACATACTTAGTAACAACAATGTCAGGATCATCTGGCTTAATTGTTCTTGCTCTATCAGGAATGAGAGAGAAATTTACATTTGCTGTTTCTCTTTCTTCTTGAGGGGAACAGGATGTAAAGACGAATAAAACTGCTAAAACGATTACTAAAAAACTGACAATTTTTCCTTTCATTTTTTTTTCTCCTATATTTCTTAAGCGAAAAAAATTGAAAATATGTCAGCAAAAATCGAAAAATTTTTAAAAAATCTTAAAAAAAAGTTCTTCACTCTCTTTTTCTATATCTTTCTCAAGCATTATTGAGAGTTTTTTATTCCATTCTTTGAGAACCTTTTCTTCCTCTTCACCAGTTGGTAAATCAGTTTCTGTAAGGAAGTAGGGGAGAGATGAAACTAAGCTATTAAAATGCTTAGTTTTCTCAACATTAGGTGAAAGAGAAATAACTCCACCGAGCTTCATTATTTCTTTTGCAACTTCTGTGCTAGACGAAAAAGAGTGAACTATAAATCTCCTTGGCTTTTCTTCTTTTAAAATAGAAAGAAGTAAATCTGTCATTCCTACAGCATGAATTGTAAGTAGTGCGTCATATTTTTTTGCTATTTTTATAGCAAGAATAAATCTCTTAATCTGTTTTTCTTTCTCTCCAAAGCGTCTATCGAGTCCAACTTCACCAATTCCAAAGCCTTTTTTTGACCATTCTTCTAAAAGAGATATATCTCCTTCTTCTCCAGGAAGAAGTCCACATGAGAAGTATTTGAAATTAGAAGAAAAGGTGTACTCTTCTATTTTAGATGTACATACATAACCTTTATTGCTTTTTATTCCTATATGGCAATGCGAATCGAACATAAAAATATCCTAATGTAAAAATGGAAAATAAAAAACTCTAGAGCTCAAACCCTAGAGTTAAATCATCATACACCACTTGCACCATAGTTAGATAAAACACGAGCAGAAGGATCATTGACATCACAACCTTTCCACTTTTTATTTGGCATCCAGAAGTCAACGACCATGTCACTTTGTCCGGGATAGTATTTTTCAAATATTTCTCTGTAGAGTAGTGATTCCTTAGTAAAAGGCTGAGCATGAGTATACTTCTTTCTCTTTTCTTCAAACTCTTCATCTGTATAAGTCTTCTCGGCTTTTTCTTTTAGATAATCTACCATTGAGTGACCAACAGCATCGGAGAATGCTGCCTTTTCTCTATAAAGAATGTCTTGTGGTAGATAATCACCTTCAAATGCCTTTCTTAAAAGATATTTACCCTTGTTATGTCTATTCATCTTCAATTCTGGATTTAATGCCATAACATATTTAACAAATGCCAAGTCTCCGAAAGGGACTCTTGCTTCAAGCGAGTTTACGCTTATGCATCTATCTGCACGTAATACGTCATACATGTGTATCTCTCTGATTCTCTTTTCTGCTTCCTTTTGGAATTCACTTGGAGATGGGGCAAAATCTGTGTATTTATAACCAAAGAGCTCATCAGATATTTCACCTGTGAGGATTACTCTTAAATCTGTGTTTTCATGAATGTATTTACATACAAGATACATACCCATCGAAGCTCTAATTGTAGTTATGTCATAGGTACCAAGAAGATAGATTACATCTTCAAGTGATGACAGTACCTCGTCCTTTGTCATTATAACTTTGGTATGATCTGTGTGTAAGTAATCTGCTGTCTCTTTAGCATACTTTAAATCGATAGCATCGCCTTCCATTCCTATAGCAAATGTCTTTATTGGTGTTTTTGAAAACTTTTGCGCAATAGCACAGACAAGAGAGCTATCTAGTCCGCCAGAGAGAAGAAAGCCAACTTTTGAATCAGAGACAAGGCGCTTCTCAACACCTTTGATTAAGAGTTCTTTTATATGTTTCTCTGCGTCTTCTTCTGTTGTGTCTATCTCTTTTTCACTTTTCCATATCTCACAGTAGGTTACAAATTCACCTTTGTAGTAATACTTTCCAGGAGGAAATGGAAGAATTTTATCAACTAAGCCTACTAGGTTCTTAGGTTCAGATGCAAAGACAATGTTATCATCTTTCAAATAGCCATAGTAGAGTGGTCTTATTCCAATAGGGTCACGAGCAGCAACTAAGCTCTTTGTCTTTTCGTCATATATGATAAGAGCAAATTCAGCGTCAAGGAGCGAAAACATTTTCGTTCCATATTCCTTCCATAGTGGTAATAATACTTCGCAATCAGATGTTGAAGAGAAGCTATAGCCCTTCTTTTCTAAATCTACTTTTATTTTTTCAAAACCATATATTTCACCATTGCAGATAACTTTTGATTCGCCTAAAGCGAAGGGCTGCATACCCTTTTCATTTAGACCCATAATTGATAGGCGATGAAAGCCCATTATTGTGTTATCTTCTTGAATAACACGTGTGCAATCTGGACCACGCGAGAGGGTTTTGTTAAAAGCACGAGTAAACTCATCCTTACTAATTGTTGGAGACTGAAGAGCCATTATAGAACACATTTAATTACCTCACTGAAAATAGTAGTTCGCCATACGATGGAAGTGGCCAATAAGAGCGATCACAAATAGTCTCTGCTTCGTCAACATTAGCTCTAAGTTCTGTCATCTTTGGTAGTATTTCATCACGGACAAAGAAGGCCTTTTCTTCCTCTTTTTTCATAGTCTTTTCTTTAGCCTCTAGTTTATCTAACTCTTCTGATAAAGCCATAATCTTATCTGAAAGAGTAGATAGACGAGAGATAGTCTTTTTCTCATAACTTAGTGAACCTTCAAGGCCGAAGGAAGATTTCTTCTCTAAGGCAGAAAGAAGTACCGTTGTATATTTGCTTATTGCAGGTAAATAGTCTTTTTTTACCATATCAAGCATAGTATTTGCTTCAATCATTACAGTTTTTGCATAGCTATCAAGAGTAGCCTCTGTTCTGCTCTTAATCTCGTTTTCTGAGAAGATATGCTCACTTGTTAAGAGGTCAACGTTCTTCTTATCGAGTAGGTGAGGAACACAATCTGGAGTTGTTTTGTAGTTCGAAAGTCCTCTTCTTGCTGCTTCTTTAACC
>ERZ808252.1564-NODE-1564-length-16260-cov-10.130577_pt1 | contig 16260 bp, 12 predicted proteins | sample MGYA00521242_ERZ808252 | MGnify/ENA primary metagenome ERZ808252 (study PRJEB31516, sample SAMN03275581) | gut metagenome | biome: mammalia-associated habitat; material: feces | host: Papio cynocephalus | place: Kenya | collected 2012-08-07 ...
AAAAGCAGGACAGCAGCGCTATTTTCAATTATTTCTTCGCTTTAGTTGCGACATAATCCTCATTCAACCCCGCAATCACCTCGTCAGTGATGTCAAGCGTTGCATCGCCAGCGATAACTGGAGCGCCGCCCTGGTTTGTGAGAATCATTGCATAACCCATCGTCTCATTGTACTTGTCAAGCCACGTCTTGATGGCGTCGGCAAGCTGGTTCATCATAACGATCTGCTCCTCCTGAATCTCGTTCTGCTTCTGCTGCGCGTAGATGTTGAAGTCGTCCTGCGCCTTCTGGAGCTTCTGCTGCTGAACTTCGGCAACGGAACGGGTCATAAGACCTTTCTGCACCTTGTCCTGGAAATCATTGATGTCCTTCTCCAACTTCTTGCCTCTTCTGTTCACCTCGGCCTGGATGTTCTGAACCTTTGTCTCCACAACGGAACGCTTGTCGTTCGCCATGTCGTATTCCTGAAGAATCCTGTCGAGCTGAACATAGACTATGTCGCCGGCGTGGGATATTGTCTCTGTCTCCGTGATCTCGGTTTCGGTCTCGTGCTTGTTAGATGTCAGTGACAGGGTGCCGAACAGAATTGCGGCCACAAGTGCTATAACACTGATAGATAGCGTTATAATTTCATTTTTTTTCATTTGTACAAGTATGTTTTTGTTTTTTTTAATTCGTAATATGGTGCGCCCTCAAAAGGGTTAACAACCTACAAATATATGAAAAAATATCATTTTTCAGCCTATCACCGCGACAAAATGCGGAAACTTGGAAGCTGTTTGATTCTTTTGCTTCCTCATTTGAGGCAATCGAGATAGGCTCTGATGGTGTTCTTCAAGCCCATGTAGAGCGCATCACAGATGAGAGCATGTCCTATTGACACTTCATCGGTCCAAGGTATTGTCTTCACGAAGTATCGAAGATTTTCGAGGTTCAGGTCATGTCCCGCATTTAGGCCGAGACCGCATTCCCTTGCCTTTTTCGCCGCTTCAAGGTAGGGAGCTATAGCTTTTTCGGGGGAATCGGGGAATATTTCGGCATATCCCGCAGTGTAAAGTTCCACTCGGTCGGCACCGCACTCCGCAGCCCCCTCTACCATAATGGGATCAGGATCCACAAAAATCGATGTCCTTATGCCGAGGCTTTTGAATGTCGAGCACATTTGTGTGAGGAATACCTTGTTTTCCAATGTGTTCCACCCGGCATTCGATGTGAGTGCGTCCGCTGCGTCCGGAACCATGGTGACTTGTGCCGGAAGCACTTCCCTCACTAGTTCCGCGAATGAGGGTATCGGGTTCCCCTCAATGTTCAGCTCTGTCTTCACGAGCGGGCGTATCGCGCGCACGTCCGCGTACCTTATATGTCTTTCGTCCGGTCTCGGATGAACGGTTATCCCTTCCGCTCCGAACTTTTCGCAGTCGACGGCGGCCTTTTCCACGTCGGGGGTGTTGCCGCCACGCGAATTTCTCAGGGTTGCGAATTTATTTATATTAACACTTAATCTTGTCATATTGTTTGTATTTTTGGTATATATTTCGATTTTCAATCGTTGCTTTTCTGCGTTCGGCATAGTTCAAACAAGTTTGACTCTGCGCTCACTTGGCGAAAAGTGTCGTTTTCTCATCGGTCACATACGCCTAGTATGCTCCCTCTTCAAAAATAGGATGCAAAAATATATAATATTGTTCAAATCCTGTCAATAAATTGCTAATTTTGCGGCTGTCACAACAGATTTACGATGATTGCAGTCTTTTACAGAAACCCGGAGCTGACAGGCACGGATGCCTACAGAAAACTCGAAAGGCGGCTGATGGATGTGGGCGTGGAGTTGTGTTCCGTCTACATTTCGGAGCCTGCAGAGGCGATTGCCAGAAGAATCGGGGAAGTGCGCCCGGAATTGATTATCAGCCTCGGCGGAGATGGCACTTTTCTGTCTGCTGCACGTATCGCGGCTCCTCTCGGCATACCGGTACTCGGAGCAAATATGGGACGTCTCGGTTTCTTGTCCGAAAATAGGCTGGAGGATGTGGCCGAGGCTATCGTCAGCGGTGACTATAGGATTGAGGATAGCCCAATACTTTCCGCCGAGGTCCATTCCCCAGAAGGCGATGTCTCCCGTTTCCTCGCTCTCAACGAGATTTCAGTTCACCGCTCAGGACCAGCCATGCTCGGCGTGGACGCATCCGTAAACGAGAATGCGCTCCCGACGTACTGGGCTGACGGACTGATTGTCGCAACGGGGCTTGGCTCGACGGCGTACTCCCTCAGCGCAGGTGGTCCGATTGCATTTCCGGATTCTCGTGTGCTGCTCGTGACTCCTATTGCCCCGCACAATCTTAACGTGCGCCCGCTCATAATCCCGGACACTTCTCACATCAGGCTCGGTTTCCGTTCGCGGGATCCGAAGATCGTCCTTTCCGCGGATAACGTGAACTTTGTGATGGCGGGGGATTCGTTCGTGAGCGCATCGGTGGCACAGTTTTCGCTCAAGCGGGCGCGGCTTCGCAACACAGGATTCGTGGATGCTCTGAAAACCAAGCTCTATTGGGGAGAGGACATGAGAAACCATTAATCATAATGGCGTCCGGCATGGCGCCGCATAAAACTATAGTTATGGAAAATAGGAATAACCTGCCGGTGCACGTGTCCATAATCATGGACGGGAACGGCCGATGGGCAAGGGCGAGGGGTAAGGAACGCATATTCGGACATTTCGAGGGCGTAGAGTCGGTGCGCGCTTGTACTGAAGCCTGTGTCGAGGAAGGAGTGAAATATCTGTCGCTATATGCTTTTTCAGAGGAAAACTGGAACAGACCCGAGGATGAAGTCTCTGGGCTTATGTCCTTGATTGCCAAGTGTATGACAGATGAACTGCCGACATTTCTCAATAATGGGGTGCGTTTCATTGTGCTCGGACACAGAGGACGCCTTTCGGACGAACTCAATGCCACGATTGACGACTGCATGGAAAAGACCAAGGACGGGAAGAACCTGACGCTTATCCTTTTCATTAGTTATTCAGGTAAGTGGGACATATTCCAAGCCGCAAAAAAAATGGCCGTTGAGGCAGCCGAATCTCCAGAAGCTCTTGAAAGACTGAAGAATGCAGATATGTCTTGTTTTGATGGCTATCTTGTGACTGCAGGCATTCCGGATCCGGATCTCATAATACGAACATCCGGAGAAATGCGTCTGAGCAATTATCTCCTTTGGCAGGCGGCATATTCGGAATTCCTTTTCACCGAAACGATGTGGCCTGACTTCAGGAAGCCGGAGTTTCGTGCCGCGCTTGAAAACTTTGCAAAACGCGACCGTCGCTATGGCAAAGTGAAATAAAATGCATATATTTGCAGGTTGTACGTGCCATGCACGGACTTTATGAATCAAATGCGAAATAATATTGGTAGATATAGATGGCGATTAGACTAAGATTCCTGCTCTGCTGGGCTGTCCTGTTTGTCCTTGGTGGGGCAGTTGCGTGGGCACAGTCTGGAGTGACGGTGGATTATAACAATCCTCAGAAATATATTGTCGGTGGGGTCACCGTTGAGGGAAGTAACTATGTGAACCGAGACCAGATAATACAGCTCAGCGGTCTGCGGGAAGGCATGGAAGTGACGGTTCCGAGCGATTTCTTCTCGCTTCTTATTGACAAGATGTGGCAAAGGCGTTATTTTGAGGATGTCTCCGTGGCCATTGACTCCCTCAATCCTGCGAGGGACACGGCGTTCTTCAAGATAAGCGTGACCGAGCGTCCGCGCGTGTCCAGATGGACTTTTTCCGGAATAAAGAGCGGTGATCAGAAGGATCTCAAGGAACGGCTGAACCTCAAACCGGGAGGAGTCTTTTCAGACTATGTCGCCAAGACTTCTACGGACATCATAAAGCGCTTCTATGTGGAGAAGGGCTACAACAATGCAACTGTTGACATTCAGACAAAGCGCGACACCCTTGTCAAGGGGGCAATCCGCGTGAACTTCGCAATAAACAGGAAAGAGAAGGTCCGGATTAAGAAGATTGACTTCGGTGGAACTTATGCTGTCAAGGAGTCAAAGCTCGTGAAGTCAATGAAAAAGACAAGGGACAAGAGGTTTCAGAACTTCTTCAAGTCCAAGAAATTTAACGAAACGGAATACAAGAATGACAAGAAAGGTCTCATCGAGGCCTTTAATGAGGCTGGTTATAGGGATGCTAGAGTCCTCAGTGATACTGTGTATTTCGTCGAGCCGGGCAAACTTGAGATCGACCTTAAGATAGATCAGGGCAAGAGATACTACTTCAGGAACATCACGTGGACGGGAAATTCCGTGTATTCAGCCGAGACGCTGAACGAGATTCTTCAGATCAAGAAGGGTGATGTGTATGACGTCGTAACTATGGAGAAACGTCTCTTCGGCGGCGGGAAGCAGAACGAATATGACGTGTCGAAACTTTATAGGGACAACGGCTATCTTTTCTTCAATATCCAGCCTGTCGAACTCAATGTCGTCGGGGATTCCGTGGATGTGGAGATGCGTGTCGTGGAGGGCAAGCAGGCGACGCTCAACAATATCATAATCAACGGAAATGATCTCACCAACGAGAAAGTCGTTCGCCGTCAGGTGTTTACTCGTCCGGGCTATCTTTTCAGTCAGTCAGATTTCGAGCGTTCCATCCGTGAAATCGCGTCCATGGGGCAGTTCGATCCGGAAGCCATTGCGGATCCGAATAAGGGCTATTCAATCCTTCCTAATCAGCTCAACAACACGGTGGACATCGTCTACAACGTGACAGAGAAGCCTTCGAGCCAGCTTGAACTCTCGGGCGGATGGGGCGGCAACACGTTCGTGGCCACCGTCGGTGTAAGTTTCAACAATTTCTCAACGCACCGTTTCTTCGACAAGACGGCATGGCGTCCGGTTCCGCTTGGAGACGCGCAGAATCTTGCGTTCAGATTTCAGACAAACGGAACTTATTATACCTCGCTTTCCGCAAGTTTTTCCGAGCCATGGCTGTTCGGAAAGAAGCCGACCTCGCTGAACCTGTCGCTTTACTACACGCGTCAGACAAACTCCTATCTTGCGTTCAACATCCTAAACAACGACCAATATATGGAGGTGTATGGATTCGCAGCCGGCATCGGTACACGTCTTAAATGGCCGGACAACTACTTTGTCCTCTACAACCAACTCAGTTGGCAGACATATAGCCTGAAGGATTGGCAGTACAATTTCCTGTTCAACACGGGTATCTCTCACAACCTCAGCTACATGATAAGCCTCTCTCGAAACTCTACCGACCAGCAGATTTATCCTCGGCAGGGTTCGGACTTCTCGATTTCGCTTCAGCTGACGCCGCCTTACTCTCTCCTTAGAAGGAAGGATTACGGGGTCTTGGACGAGAACGGCAAACCGACGATAAAGAATCCTCGGGATATCGATTATAATCTCCAATCGTCGGAGACGAGATACAAGTGGATTGAGTATCATAAGTGGCAGTTCAAGGGAGCCGTCTATACGAAACTCATCGGTGATCTTGTCCTGATGACGCGGGCGCAGTTCGGATTTCTCGGATACTATAACAGGAAATGGGGATATTCGCCGTTCGAGGGCTTCCGCGTCGGTGGTGATGGAATGTCGGGGTACGACACCTATGGTTCAGATATCGTGTCCCTGCGCGGCTACGAAAACTACTCGCTCACTCCGACCAGCACCTCACAATATAATACTTCCGGAAACTATTATGCCGGAAACGTCTATGACAAGTTCACTGTCGAACTTCGCTACCCGGTGGTTCTTCAGCCGCAGTCCACGATTTATGCACTGCTCTTCCTTGAGGGCGGTAACTGCTGGAGCGACCTGCGTAACTTCAACCCGTTCCAGATAAAGCGCTCTGCCGGTGTCGGCGTGAGGGTATTCCTCCCGATGATCGGTCTGCTCGGAGTTGACTGGGGATATGGCTTCGACGACTCTGTGAACGGCAAGAGCCAGTTCCACTTCGTCATCGGGCAGCAGTTCTAAGCCCTCATGTGGCATAGGTTTAGCATAGACAGGCGGGGGTTGTCCCTGAGAATGTCAGAATTGAATAATTAAAATGCTTTATAAAATGAAAAAAATGCTTTTTGTAGCAGTCGCATCGCTCTTTGCAACGGCTGCATTTGCCCAGAACGTAACCACAGGGCATGTCAACACCACTGAGCTCATCCAACTCATGCCTGCAATGGACACAGTGAGAACTCGTCTTGAAGAGGCTCAGAAGGAGGCTAACGAGACGTACACCGCGATGATGGAGGAGTTCCAGTCGAAGAACACCACTTTTCAGCAGAAGCAGGGCTCATGGACTCCGGCAATCAAGGCTTCAAAGGAGAAGGAACTTCAAGACATATACACTCGTCTTCAGGAGTTTGAACAGTCCATTGGACAGGAACTTCAGCAGATGCAGCAGAGCCTTCAGGCACCGATTTATCAGAAGGTGAACGAGGAGATTCAGAAAATCGCGAAGGACAAGAAACTCGCCTACGTGTTTGACGTGAATTCTGTCCTTTATGTCGATCCGGCGCAGAGTGTCGACCTCACTCCCGAACTTCGCGTGATTCTCGGCATTCCTGAGGGACGCACGCTGGCTTCGCTTCAGGAGGAACTACAGGCGAAGGCCGCTGCCGCTCAACAGCAGTAAAAAACGCCCTAAACGGTACGCTTGCTGCGTTGTGCTGCGACAGATTAAATCCTCAAACCATCAGGTTGCTGGAGTTTAATCTCTTGCATGCCATGCAATCGCACCGCTTATGACATTTTTACATCTCAGAAACTTGAGTGCTGCTGTGATTTTTAATATGAGATAAATATTGATGGGGCTTTGTTATGGCGGGCTTCTGAAATATATTAATTGAAGGACTTTGTGAATTTTTGTTCACAAGGTCCTTTTTGCGTTAATGACCACTAAAACACTGAAACATGAAGACTGAAAGGATTATGGCCTCGCTGGAGGCGAAGTATGGGGAGCAGAGGGAGTACCTGCAGGCAGTGCGGGAAGTCCTGGAGACCATTGAGGAGACATACAACGAGCATCCGGAGTTTGAGGCGGCGCGGATTGTCGAGCGGCTTGTGGAGCCGGACAGGATTTTCACATTCAAGGTGACCTGGGTGGACGACAGGGGAGAGATACGGGTGAATACCGGCTACAGGGTGCAGTTCAACTGCGCCATCGGCCCTTACAAGGGCGGGCTGCGCTTCCACCCTGCCGTAAACGTCTCCATGCTGAAGTTTCTTGGCTTTGAGCAGACTTTCAAGAACGCACTCACGACCCTTCCTATGGGCGGCGGCAAGGGTGGTTCGGACTTTGACCCCAAGGGCAAGTCGGATGCGGAGATAATGCGTTTCTGTCAGGCGTTCATGCTTGAACTTTGGCGGAATATCGGGCCAGATACAGATGTTCCGGCCGGGGACGTGGGCGTGGGAGGACGCGAAATAGGTTATCTTTTCGGGATGTACAAGAAACTTGCGAGGGAGCACACAGGCGTGTTGACAGGCAAGGGCATGGCTTGGGGAGGTTCGCTGATTCGTCCGGAGGCAACAGGCTACGGCGCGGTTTATTTCGTCCGGGATATGCTGCATCGTGCCGGGCTTGACCTGAAGGGGATGCGCGTGGCGGTCTCAGGTTTCGGAAATGTCGCTTGGGGGACGGCAAAAAAGGCCACTGAACTGGGCGCTAAGGTGGTTGCCATTTCAGGTCCTGACGGGGTCGTTGAAATTCCCGAAGGAATGACGCAGGAGCAGATTGCCTATATGCTTGAACTTCGTGCCTCCAACAACAATGTCGTTGCCCCGTTCTCGCAGAAATTCCTAGGCACTGTCTTTACACCGGATAGAAAGTCCTGGAGCGTGTCGTGCGACGTTGCAATGCCTTGCGCTTTCCAGAATGAGATGACCGGTGAGGATGCGAGGGAACTGATTGCCAATGGGGTGAAACTCTGCGCTGAAGTTTCCAACATGGGCTGCACTCCTGAAGCCATCTCGGCATTCCAGACGGCCGGAATAATCTTCGCTCCGGGCAAGGCCGTGAATGCGGGCGGTGTGGCGACTTCCGGACTTGAGATGACCCAGAACGCAATGCACATCTCATGGACAGCAGAAGAAGTTGACTCCAAGCTGCACGAAATCATGCACAGCATCCACGAGACCTGCGTGGCACACGGAACAGAACCTTCCGGCTACGTGAACTACGTCAAGGGAGCCAACATCGCCGGTTTCATGAAAGTTGCCAGGGCGATGCTTGAGCAGGGGGTTGTGTAGTTTTTTGGCAAGTAGGGCATCCCCCTTATTATATTTGGCAAATAGGGCATCCCCCTTGTTATATGTAGATTGCGGGCGTTTCAATCGAAATGCCCGCACCTCATACCGTCAGCAATATTATCACCCCGCAGACTCCGATGTAGCCATAGACCACCTTGCTGAAGAGTTTTGCGGGGATATGCTTGAATACAAGCGCCCCGATGGCTGTGCCTATGACAATGCCGCCGAGTCCTGAGAGGTAGTCGATGCCAACGGCCCGCGTGAGGTATCCGTTGCCTGCCCGTGCAAGTGTCATCATCGCGTTCCCGAGCAGCAGGTAGGTCTGAATCATCGCCATATAGTGTTCTTTGTCCGGTTCCGAAGACATGAAATAGAGCACTGCCGGTGGACCCTGCATCCCGAAGAATCCGCCGAGAAGTCCGCTGACCGTGCCTGTGCCGATTTGTGCAGGGACGCTCGGACGTATGTGTATCCTTTCGCTGAACAGGAAATAGAAACTTGTCAGGATGAGCACCGCTCCGAGAATCCGCCGCAGAACCACATCGTTGATGCCCCTGAGCGAAAATACTGCAGCTGTCGAGACCACGGCGAAGGTCAGCAGCATCGGCCACAGCCGCTTCCAAGATATATATTTCCTCATCCTGAATGTTATGAACAGCGACGTTGTCATGGCAAGCATGCCGCTTAGCGTCGTAGCCTCAGCATAGCTGTTTGTCAGAAAGGGAAGCACGGTCATGATGAATATGCCGAAGCCGAACCCGGTCGTCCGCTGGATGAAACTTGCCCCTATGCAGAGCAGAAATATATACAAGACATTGATTGTCATAACGGTCATTAGCCAAATCTTGCACAAACTTAACGAAAAATCCAATGAATGTCAACACGAGTTTTGCAGTTTGACAAAAAATCACTAACTTGCACACGAAAATGGGAAATGCATCTGTCATATCTGTGATGTCCATGCGAATGCAACGCTAAGTTGCATTGTTTTTCTTGTGTCCGTAATCGTACGGGATGTGCGACCGGAATGAAATCTTCAGAAAATCTTTTTTCTTTACGATGATTCTCGTATTGTATGCTCCTCTTTGCGTGCAGGAAAGGGAAAATATGGATTATGCAGAAACACGAATATATTTATAGTCATAGATTTGAATTTGAAATCGGGGAGTCTTTGCCTTCCTTGAAGATTGTTTTTCACACCTCGCCTCTTATGGAGGGGCAGTCTCTGCGTAATGCGGCATGCGACAGGAAAGTCGTGTGGATTTGTCATGCGCTGACGGCCAATTCGGATGCGGAAGACTGGTGGCCCGGACTCGTAGGAAAGGGGAGAGCATTGGATCCTGACAGATATTTTATAGTATGCGTCAATATGTTGGGCTCGTGCTACGGATCGTCCGGACCCTCTGACATGAAGCCTGACGGCAGTAGGCCTTATCTTCTTGATTTTCCGGAGGTTACTGTACGCGATATGGTGAAGGCCAATATCCTGGTCCGAAAACATCTCGGGATCGGGAGGATTGACTTTCTACTTGGCAGTTCCATAGGCGGGTTCCAGGCGGTCGAGTGGTTGGTGACTGAACCTGACATCATCGGCAGCGCGCTGCTCATGGCGACATCGGCGAGAGTTACCCCATGGCTCACGGCCTGGGAAGAGGCGCAGCGGATGGCTATTGAGGCTGACCCTACATTCCGGCATCCGGAACTCTTGCTTGAAAGGGGCGGCGGTGAGGAGGCTTCGGGGCTGTCTCATTCAGAAATTTCCGAATCGCGCGCCTCTGCCTTTCTCCGGGGTGGCCAGGCGGGGCTGAAGGCGGCCCGCGCCGTGGCGTTGCTTTCCTACCGCAGCTATGCCGGCTACAACAGCACTCAGACAGAGAATGATGACGACACGCTCTTTGCCGGACGCGCCGCTTCATACGAGCGTTATCAGGGTCAGAAACTCGCCTCCCGCTTTGACGCCTATTCCTATTGGAGCCTGTCGCTTTCCGTTGACAGTCACAATGTCGGGCGCGGCCGCGGGGGAGTGGCTGCCGCGCTGTCGTCAATAAGGGCAGCGGTGACGGTAATCGGCATTGACAGTGACGGCTGTTTCCCTCCCAGTGAAGTGCGCGAAATGGCCTCGCACATACGCGGCGCGGAGTATGTTGAAATCACATCGGCATTCGGGCATGATGGCTTTCTTCTTGAGAATGAACAGATTGGCCCAGTCATCTCCCGCGTTCTTGCTTCTGTGGAGAAACCATTGGAAGCAAAAAAAAGTTGATCAATAATAAAATGAATATATGCAAGTCTTGAAATTCGGCGGCAGCTCGGTAGCAAATGCCGCAAACATGAAAAAGGTCGCGGCCATAGTGAGCGCTGCGGTTGAAAGGGATCGCACCATTCTGGTATGCTCGGCAATCAGCGGCTTCACGGATGCCCTGATACGCATCGGACATCTTGCGGCATCCGGTGACAGCGGATATAAGGCGGTCATCGACGAGTATGAGCGGCGCCATATCAACATGCTGCGTGAACTGCTCCCGATAGAGAAACATGAAGAACTTACGGAAATATGCTTGGGATATTTCGCCTCCGTCCGCAGCATCGCCCAGGGCGTGTTCCTGCTCGGTGAGCTCAGCCAGACCAGCCTCGATTCGTTAATGTCTTTCGGAGAATTGCTTTCGACGAGAATAATCGCCACTAAGCTCGCCTCTGTCGGGATTTCGACGAAATGGGTTGATGCGCGTCGGTTGATACGAGTGGAGAAACGGGTCTCGCTGCCTGAGACGGCGGCAACGGCTGCACCTGTTGCTCCTGTTGTGGATGTCCATGCGATGGAGGCCAATGTGACTGCACTGATCGAATCCAATCCGATTATATCGCTTTTCGTCGTTCCGGGATTTATCGCCACCGATCCATCCGGACGCACTGCCACGCTCGGTCGGGGAGGCTCCGACTACACGGCATCATTGCTGGCTGTATGCAGCGGGGCACGTCTTCTAGAGATCTGGACTGATGTCCCCGGGATGATGACTGCAAATCCCAGGCTTGCTCCGGCGGCGCGCACCATACGCAACATTTCCTACCGTGCGGCTCTCGAACTTTCTCATTTCGGAGCTAAGGTGATATATCCTCCGACGATACAGCCCGTTGTCGCCCGTGGTATCCCGATATATGTCAAGAACACTTTCGATCCGTCATCTCCCGGCACGCTGATAGAAAAGAACCCACCGCGAAGCAAGGACAAGGTCATCGGTATTTCAAATTCTGACAACATCGCGCTTCTGTCTCTCGAAGGCAGCGGAATGGTCGGTATTCCGGGTTTTTCGAGCCGTCTTTTCGACACTCTCAGCCGCAGCGGAATCAATATAATCCTCATCACCCAGGCTTCGTCTGTCCACACGATGTGCATCGCAGTCTCAGAATCCGATGCCGGCAAGGCTAAGGAGGCCGCGGACAGATGCTTCGCATACGAAATCTCGCTTGGAAAGCTCAACCCTCTGAAAGTGGAGAAAGGCTATTCCATACTCTGTCTTGTCGGGGATGACATTATGGCTCAATATGGCACGACGGGCAGGCTGCTTTCCGCTCTTGGACGGCACAGCGTGCAGATCCGGGCAATCGCGCAGGGCTCGTCCGAAAGAAATGTCTCGGTGATCGTGGCTTCGGCAGACGTGCCTTCTGCTGTACGCCATATCCATGAGGAATTTTTCGAGACATCGTCAGTCCGCGACATAAACCTCTTTATTGCCGGCTTCGGTACGGTGGGGAAGGCTCTTGTCGAGATCGTCAGTTCGCGATGTGACGACATCATGGCGAGGACAGGCAAGCGCATCAATGTCATCGGAATAAGCAACAGCAGGAGATATGTTCTTACACCGGAGGGAATTGACCTTTACTCATGGAGTCCTGCCGGGAATGTCGGATGCGAGGGAAAGACGGAGTCTGTCAGAGCAGTGGACGCTTTGCTCAAGAACGGGGAATCCGCTGCGGATGACGCTTATTTTGAGGCTCTTGCAGGTGTGTCCATGGAAAATTCCGTGTTTGTGGACTGCACTGCAAGTTCAGACATTTCCTACAAGTACGTCAACCTTTTCAGACGCGGTTACTCTGTGGTGGCTTGCAACAAGATTACCTTCTCGGCCCCGTTTGAACAATATTCGGCTCTGAAGACGGCCGCCTTGGAAACCGGTGCCTCCCTGAGATATGAGACTACGGTTGGGGCTGCTCTCCCGATTCTGGAATCCGTACGGCGCTGCATCAACTCGGGAGACAAAATCCACTGCATCGAAGCCGTGCTTAGCGGTACAATGAACTATATTTTCAGCACTTACTGCGGAGGGCCTGCCTGCGGCTCGGAACTGACTTTCGCACAGGTGGTCCGCAATGCTCAGAAGGCCGGCTACACAGAGCCGGATCCGCGGCTTGACCTGAGCGGACGCGATGTGCTGCGCAAACTCCTCATTATGGCCCGCGAGGCTGGAATACCTGAGGATGAAGCGGACGTGGAGTCCGTACCGGTACTTGCTCCCGAGTACTTTGATGGTAAGGTTGATGCATTCTACAAGATGCTGGAGGACAATGAATCCGAGTTCTCCGCACGCTGGAAGACTGCTGCTGAAAAAGGCTACAGGCAGCGTTTTGTCGCAAGTGTCAAGGCTTTGCCGGGCGGTGGATACAGATGCAGCATGGGGCTTAGGGACGTTTCTCCTGCGCATCCTCTCTACAATCTTTGCGGAACGGACAATTCCGCCATAATTACCACGGACTTTTACCCTTCTCCGCTTGTCATCCAGGGGGCTGGTGCCGGCGCGTTCCAGACCGCGAGCGGAATATTAAATGACATACTTCAATAATTCTTCAACGATGAAAAAATATAAATTCGAGACACTTCAAGTGAGGGCTGGGCAGGAAATAGACCCGGTGTCAAAGGGGACTGCGGTCCCGATCTATCAGAGCAGCGCATATGTCTTTGACGACATGCAATATGGGGCGGATATTTTTGCACTCAGGCGTGCCGGCAACATCTACACCCGCCTTCAGAATAGCACTTCCGATGTGTTTGAGAAAAGGATGGCGGCATTGGAGAATGGTGTCGCGGCGGTTTCCACGGCATCGGGACAGTCGGCGGTCTTTCTCAGCATAACAAACATCTGCGGTCCGGGAGACAACATCGTGGCCCAGCCATATCTCTACGGCGGGACTTTCACCATGTTTGAAGTGACTCTCCGCGACTTCGGCATAGATGTCCGTATTGCAAAGTCTGACAGCGCCGAGGATCTCGCAGCCTTGACGGACGGCAGGACAAAGGCCATATATCTCGAAAATCTCGGTAATCCTGCGTTTAATGTTCCTGATTATGAGCCCATTATAGAAATGGCGCATAAAAAGGGAATATGTGTGATCGTCGACAATACGTTCTCTTGCGGAGGCTATCTCTTCCGTCCGATTGAATGGGGTGCCAACGTTTCTGTTCACTCCGCTACGAAGTGGATCTGCGGGCATGGGACGACTCTCGGAGGCGTGGTCGTCGACGGCGGAAATTTTGAATGGACGAAAGAGAAATATCCGCAGCTTGCCGCTCCGTCCGAGTCGTATCACGGGATCATATATAAGGATGTGTTCGGCCCCGCTGCATTTGCCGGGAGGGTGAGGGTTGACGGACTTCGCAACATCGGTCCCGCCCAGTCTCCCTTTGATGCGTTTCTGCTTCTGCAGGGACTTGAAACGCTGTCGCTTCGTGCCGAACGCTGCTGCGCCAATGCGCTGGCCGTGGCGGAATTCCTTGAATCGCATCCGGCTGTTGAATCCGTGAATTATCCGGGTCTCAAGTCAAATCCTTATCATAAACTTGCATGCAAGTATCTTCACCATGGTTTCGGAGGTGTGCTCACTTTCCGGGTGAAGGGCGGATTCGATGCCGCTGCGGAACTTGTCGGACGTCTCGAACTGATTCTGCATGTCGGCTCCGTCGGTGACAGCAAGTCCCTGATTGTACATCCTGCCTCCACCACCCATTCGCAGCTGAATCCGTCGGAGCAGGTAGCCGCTGGCGTATATCCGAACATGCTGAGGCTTTCGGTCGGGACGGAGAATGTCGATGACCTTATCGATGATCTTCGCGGGGCACTTTGACGGACCGGATAATGGCCGGAGTGCGGTCCGGAGAACTAGGTTGAGAATAGAATGTTTCGGCAATCGAAAAATGCGATTGCCGTTATGGAAAAAATGACTAAATTTGCAGCCTTTATGTCCACGAGGGCTGCAAATTTTCGTTTGTCGGACACATATCCCCGAACAGTTGCCTTCAGGATATGGGGATGCTCATATTGACCATAAAAATAGTAAACACATAAACAGATGAGTGACAAGAAACTCAACCTAAAGTACGTGGTGTGCCTTCCGATTGCACTAGTACTCTTCGCTTTCCTCTGGTTCTTCCCGATTGAGCCTGTGACCATTGGAAACCTCACGTTCGGCTACAGCCTCTTCTTCGGCGATGGTGTTCTGTCGCAGGTGGAAGTGAGGGTCATTGCCTTGTTCGTCCTCGCGGCGATGTTCTGGATTTTCGAGATCATCCCGACCTGGTGTACCTCCACGATGATAATCGTGCTCATGCTCCTGACCGTTTCCGACCAGGCGGCGTTCACCTTCGCTTCCGATGCTAATGTCGGCAGCCTCATCAGTTACAAGTCAATACTCGCAACATTTGCCGAACCTACGGTAATGCTGTTCCTCGGCGGATTCGCGCTGGCTCTCTGTGCCACCAAGGTCGGTCTTGACGCGCAGCTCGCACGCATCCTCATGGCTCCTTTCGGAACCAATCCTAAGATGGTGCTGCTCGGTTTTCTTATGGTCATTGGGCTGTTCTCCATGTTCATGAGCAACACGGCAACTGCTGCCATGATGCTCGCGTTCCTTGCCCCGGTGCTCAGGTCGCTTCCTGACGAGGGCAGCAAGATAGGACTTGCATTGGCGATTCCGATTGCGGCGAACATAGGAGGCATCGGGACTCCTATCGGAACCCCTCCTAACACGATTGCTCTGAAATATCTCAACGAGCCTTCGTTCATAGAGACCATCAACGGCAAGCTCGCGGCCGCCAACGAGGCTCTCGGCACGGCGTTCGAGCCCATCGCCCGCATAGGATTTCCGGAGTGGTGCTCCGTGATGGTGCCTTTCGCCATTGTAATGCTCTTAATTTCATGGGCTATGCTTCTCATTGTCTTCCCGTTCAAGGTAGACAAGATTGAGCTCAAGATAGAGGGTCAACCGAATAAGGACAAGAGTTATTGGATCGTGGTCGCCACGTTTGTAGTTACAGTTTTTCTGTGGATGACGGAGAAGCTCCACGGTCTTAATTCGTATGTGGTGGCGATGATTCCTGTCGGTGTGTTTGCCGCTACCGGTGTGCTCGGCAAGAAGGAACTCAAGTCGCTTGACTGGGATGTGCTCTGGATGGTTGCCGGAGGATTCGCGCTTGGACTTGGACTCAATAAGACCGGACTTGCAACTCATCTTGTCGAGGCAATTCCGTTCGGACAGTGGATGCCGCTGCTCGTTCTCGTCGTGGCAAGCCTTCTCGCATACGCGCTTTCAAACTTCATCTCCCACTCGGCGGCTTCGGCCCTTCTTATTCCGATTCTTGCCGCTGTCGCGACTGGAATGGCCGGAACACCTGGCTTCGAGGGAATGGGTGGTGCCGCAACGCTCATTGTCACCGTTGCCGTGACCTGCTCGCTTGCCATGCTCTTCCCGATTTCGACTCCTCCTAATGCCATCGCACATTCTACCGGGCTCATAAAGACGAAGGATATGGCGCTCACGGGAGCGATTATCGGCGGCGTGGGCATTGTCCTGCTGTATTTGATTATGATATTCATTGGGCTGCCTAAATTCTGACGGAATCCGAATAAGAAGCGGATTGCTGCGTTATCCGTCTTCTTGTTCAAATTCCTTTATCTCAGTATAATTAGAATGAGAAAGATTTTATCAAATATTATTTGCAC
>ERZ808252.1565-NODE-1565-length-16258-cov-4.051781_pt1 | contig 16258 bp, 13 predicted proteins | sample MGYA00521242_ERZ808252 | MGnify/ENA primary metagenome ERZ808252 (study PRJEB31516, sample SAMN03275581) | gut metagenome | biome: mammalia-associated habitat; material: feces | host: Papio cynocephalus | place: Kenya | collected 2012-08-07 ...
CGAATACTCACAACAAGACCAGTAGCCCGAGCGCTGCAACAGGTCTACAGATTGCTTTCCTGCGTCCTTGATACGCTGTAGGGCTAGGTTGATGGTCTCGAAGTGCTGGTGTATCAGCGACAGGTCGCCCATGGTAGGCAGCCACCAGTTGTGCTTGCCTATCTGGCAAATCTTGCTGCCTTCCGTGCGCTTGGTCATATAGTTGTAGCAGTAAGCCACGGCATAGGTGGCTGGATCATCGTTCTTGAAGGTGCTGCTTGCCATCACACCTGCCGTGCGAGTCTTACCATCAAAGGTATTCAAATCTCCAGTTGTCTGGTAGCCCACAGCACTCTGACTGCTACCCCAACTCATTGCTGCGCTAGGCTCCGTCAATGCGATTCCAAGCCTGTAGCCCCCAAACTGGATGACGATGGCATCTGCATCTCCAGAGGATATGCCGATACCCGTTGTCTGCCAAGGCTCACATCGCATGTATGAGCCGATGTTAGCATAGTCATCGCCACTCTGTGTTCCCCAACCATCGTTCTGCATCTTGCCGATGTATACTCCATCCTGCAAGGGGCGAAGGTCTTGGTTGAGACACTTTATCATCGAAGCCTTGCTTGCGTTGGTGATTGCCTCGCCATTCTGCGAGAGCCAGTCACTCATTCTCTTTGTCTTTATTGCCATAATATTCTATTTTAAAATTCTAACTAACAATTTCAGAATCATTAACAAGAAATTTCAAGTCTTTTGCATTGAGTATTGAAATATCAAATTCTGCTTCTGAGCTAACATAGTTTCCACTAGTACCGGTATAACCGCAATGAAAGGTTAATGAATTTTCGCCTTTTTCTAGGTATACCATTCTACCATTTCTTGGGGTTATGTGTACAATAGCATCACCAGCAGCTCCTCTGAACCATTGAGTAGGGAGTGAGAGTGTATAAACTCCCGTGTCGTCATAAGAAATGTTCATTTTTCTGTTATCGAAAGTTAGCTGTGCTATTGTTACTGTTCCAGAATTAGAGCCAGTTCTTTTTCCTGTAATGTGAGCATGAGCCATAATACGTGCTGCATGACCATACAAGTAATAAGTTCCTATATCAGATCGGTTTAGTACAATCCAGCCATAAAAATTGCTTGACATTCCATACCCAAGTAACTCTATAACTTGACGTGAAATTACAAGTGTCTTCTTCTTTACACCATCTTCAAAAAAATAACATCCATCAGGCGCATTTATTGTTCCATTCAGGTCTGCATACTCTCCATCCCACAGATAATTGACTAGTGTAACTCGCCTGCCACTTTGGTCTGGTGTCCATTTGATATTAAATGTATTTCCTAAGATATGACTAAATCCACTACCATCGGAAATCAGAGCAACATTATCACTATAATCAATATCCATTGATGAAGATGCTAGTGTGAAAGGAACTCTTGTGGAACCTGTAATCTTCACATTTTTAAAGTTTCCACCATCACACTCAATTCCATCCTTGTCAGCCTTCAGCAACACGTTGCCCTTGCCTTCGCCTTGGTCGGTGATGAGGATATTGTCTACTCCGAGGTTCTTGATGTAAGACTTTTCTGCCAAGAGGAGCTTCGTCGCAACAAAATCGAAATTGCTGGCTATCTGCCAATGTCCATCTGTAGCTGAGGGGGTAGAGGTCGTATACGAGGATGTACACATGTACCATTTGCCGTCAAAGCAAAGAACGTCTATATACGCTTCGCCGTCGCCGCCCTGTAAGTAGGTGAAGGAACCTGCTACGGCCGTCTCATGAGGACGTACCGTAGCTCCCTTCTCTCCTTTCTCGACCACGGGCACACCGCCCGTGACCGAGGCTAGTTTCTTTACACTCATAGATAATTCATTTTAAGTTGTCGTCTGCAATACATAGACCAGCCCGTTATGATCGGAAATGGTCTTGGCGGGGATGGCTATCTCCGTCTGCTTGGTAAACGAGACTACGGAGTTTCCTGCGTTGTCGTACCAATACATGTCGAAGGCGATACCTGTCTCTGCCGTCGAGCTGCCACGTTTGTAAAGCTTCGGGAGATACACCAGGTTGCCGGTCTCGCTTCTTCTCACCGTCTCAGCCCTTAGGGTGTACGAGCCATCGCTGTTCTTCGTGCAGCAGTTGGGCACAAGCAGGTATGGGTCCGACACGTCGTTGATGGTCTGCACGTCCATGCCATACAGGCTGTTGCCATTATACACCTCCAGTTTTACGAGGGTGGATGAGTTCACATCCGCCTCGTTCACGGTGAACTGTTTGTTCGAACCGTCTTGCTTGAGAGACCAACCGCCCTCGCTGTCTGGCAGATACCACTTGTAGGTATAGGCCGCCGATGACACGGAGTCACCGCTTATTACCATCGCAGCCACCGTGCACTGTCCACCCTTTTCCTTGATGGTGAAGAGGTCGGTGTTGCTGGTTGCCACGATGCTCACCTTCTTGGTGTTCTCCGTTCCCAGAGCGATAGATGCCATGGTCGATGCCTTCAGGTCCACGGATGTGTTGTCCACGGAGATGGATGTGATGCACTCTATCGGGAACGAGTTTCCAAGGTTCACCCCGATGAGGTTCTTCACTATCTTCAGGGCAGGGTTGCCGTCGCTCGTGGTCTGCACGAAATGCCCGGATACACCACCGAATTTTGTAGTGGATGCTCCCGATGCATCGAATGAGAGCTGCGTGGCCCCTACGAACCATTTTGCCGTTGCACCAGCGAGATTATAAGATGCACCCGTTCCCTCTTGCGCACTGAATGCCTGAAACACCAGCATGGGCTTGTAGCTCGTCTGCTCAAAGTTTGGGGTGATGTTCGAAGGGCTGTTGTAGTCGCCTTCGTAAGCTTGGTATAGGTCGCCTATCGTACACTGCAACATGGTGTGGAAGGTGGTTCCGTCGCTTACGACGGTCACTTGGCCCGTTTGTACTGCCTTACTCATCGCTCACGTCCTCCTTTTGGTTAGTCTCTTGCTCCACACTAGGAACTTTCACATCCTGTGTGTAGTCAAGATTGTGTTCGCCACTATTGTTTTCAGAAAAAGTAGAGTTTCTCGTATCTCCCTCTCCCCCGTATTCCACAGGCGTGTAGCAATAAGCGGGTGAGTCGCATCCCTTGATCTCGTCGCTCGCCTGTTGCTCGGTAAGCAGCGCACCGCCCACCGTCTTGCAACGCTCTGCGAGGTTGATGCCGTCCACTCCATTTAGCTCCGACTGCCACAATAGGCAGTTGTCGTCTTTTGTCTTTGTAGGCTTTACGCCCGCAGGGAGCAGCTCCGAAGCCACCTCCTTTGTTACCTTGATATAATATCCCATAACTATTTATTAATTGATTAAAGCACGTTCTATCAATATATTTCCATCATCGTCTATCAGATAGTTGCCGTTGTCGTCTACGATAGCGAGATAGTTTTCCCTATCGATGAGGGTGAGACGAAGGAACTTGTATTGCTCCACAGGCACCCATATCCGGTTGCCGTAGCCGATAAGGGTGGCGTTTTCGGTCGCCTCGCCCTTGGTATTGATGGTTTTCGTGATAAATTCCCACTTGCATTTGATGAGCTCCTTCCATGTATCCTCTGGGATAGCCCCTTGGTTGTCGCTCACCATCGCCGTGCACTGCACCTGATGCACTCCACTCGCCACTCTCGTCGTGGCACCCAGATAGCTCGCCGTGAGCGCAGGGATGAGCCTCGTGATGGTGGTCGTAGCCCTTGCGTCCGTATCTTTGTAGGATGCTGGGAGCGTTCCTTCTGCCTTGTAAACCGCATAAGCCTCGTAAGAGATGCTGTCGCCTATGAGGTTCCTGTCGATGGTGATGCTGGTTATCTGCCCGTTTTTACCCTTTGTAATGCTGGCTATCTCGATGCTGCCGTCGGTGTCGCCGTCGGTGATTGCCTCCTTGCTGCCGTCATCGAGCACACGCACCCACCATATCTTGCACTTGGCATCTTCGGTCACCACCTTCTTTCCACATACCACGGTGGCGGTGATGGTCTGGGCACTAGTCTGTCTCAGCGGGTTCCATGGGCAGGATGCAGGAGAGTCCAGGGCTATCTCGGGCCTTGCCGTGGTGGCATCCTCTACTCCGAGTGGCTTCGTATCCTCAAAGCGGTACACATAACCGCTCAGAGGGTCTTTCCAGATGCCGATGAATTTCATCGTTCTCCTCGTGCCCACCTTGCCGTTGCTCTTGACGTAGAGCATACCCTTGTAGATGCCGTCCTTGTCTACGTCGTAGCCGTCGAGTACTCCGCCGTTTGAGTCGACGGGGAAGACCACCTTCTCGCCGCTCGATGTCACCTCAAACCATTGGAAAGAATTGAGCCGGGAATTGAAAGTTTCCGTGGCCGTTGGGGTGTCCGGGTCGATGAGGAAACACCTTGGGAATAGCTGGCAAGGTCGAGTTTCGTAGTTTGGCTCGAACTCACCCGTAGCGGCATCGTAAGCTTGCCTGTTGGCGATGTTGCCAAGCACCTCGATGTTCACGTTCTGCGAATAGTTCGTGGCTTGCACCGAGAAATCTTGCGGATTGCTTTTTGCTAGTTCTTTCATGTTTTATATTTTTTTAGAGTCGTTGTCTGTCAGTAATGTCTCGCCGTCTCTCATCTCGGCAGATACCTTGAAGGTTACGGTTCCCATCTTGTAGTCTGTGCCTCCGAGGTCTTCGTAGGTCAGGTCGATGGATGCCCCGGCGTTGGCGTGCGCCACTGCCCACTCATTATCCTTGGCGGCGTTGCCGGTGTCTCGCGTCCAGGTGATGTTGAACATCGAACTTGTCACATCCTGGTTGTAGAGCCACCCCTTCACATACAGGGTGGTGAACGGAACGAAGTTATTGTCGCTGTCTCGCCTCATGATTTGGCTCGCCCTGAAGGACCAGTAGTTGGTAGATAGCATCTCCAGCTGGAAGAATGGATTGCCCTCCACGAAAGCCCATGCAGTGGATGAGTAGGTAGGTGGCTTGGTGGTCTTGTCTTCCAGACACTGCCACTTGCAGCCGAGATAATAGACGGTGTCCACGGTGTTGTCGCCGTTGCGGTAGGGACTGTCGCCCTTTGCCACGTCCTCGCTCCAGGCACCTCTGTCTCTTGTGGTGATGATGGGGTTGCCCTGGTAGTCTATCGTCTGGAAGGTCTGCGCCATCATCCACTTGGCGTAGAAGGCTCCATCCCTTTTATTGGCAGTAGGGAAATCCTTGAAGACAAACTGGAGGGCATTGGGCAGCTTGCCCATGGCAAGCGAATAGTTCGACTTGTCGATGATAGGTTTCGTCACGTGGTCGAGCCATACCAGCAAGCCGTCACTCGACGAGATGTACCAGCAGCTCTGTCGGTCCTCGTCTACGGCGTTGCCCCATCGTATGAGTCTTGCGAGTTCGGTTGGTGGATAGTTCTTGCCCGATGGCACCTCGTTGTCAGGGTAGCAAACCACATCGATGGTGTTGGCGACGGTGTTCACCGAAAGCACCCTGAACCACATGTCGTAGAATTCGCCACCGCTCGAAAGCGTATTGATGGATGCCAGTACCACGTCGTTCTCCTTGAAAGCGGTGAAATCATTCTCCCACCGCTTCTGAAGCTTCAGTTTGTAGGTGGTGTTGCCATCGTCGCTCGTGGATGCCATTTCCCTTACGGTCTCCACCAGTCCACTCTCGGTGAAGACGAAGTTGCTCTCCATCGCCGTCTGTCGGTTCGTGATGAGTTCCTTGGCGATGATGGAGCTGCGGGATGTAAGACTCTCCACCTCGGCGTTGCCACGCTCATCGATGCGGGCACCGGAGCCCATCACGATGCCAGGAGCGAAAGCGCCAAACGTTGCTCCCTTCAGAAAGCCGATGAGCTCACTGGCCACGTCGGCAATATCCTTGCGAAGTATCTTCTTGCTCGCCTTGCCATTTTCTGAAAAATCGTCGGCTTCATCGGCCGTCCCCGCCTTCAGTTTTTCTCCGTTGTACATGACGTAGCCCATGAATTCGGAGAGTGCATCGAGCACATCTATGTTGTTGTGCGTGTGTCCGATGCCACCACCGCCCTTGTACCCTTCGGTCAGGCTGGCAGCGATATGCTGGCAGATGGATGCCATGGTCGTAGCCCCCCACTCCTCGGAGTATGGGTTTTGCACAGGGAAGAGAGCCCCGTCGCTCAATGCTTGCCTTGGAAACTCAACTAAGCGAGGGGCGATAGTAAAATTTCCCAGATCTGGGATGTGGATTTCCATCTCCGAGAGCTGCACGTCGCTCCTCTCTAGGTTGAGATAAGGGCGTGCGTCTGAGTATTTGTAAGTGAAGGTATAGTTGCTTGGCAATTCCTTCGCCTCGTAGTTCACATCGCTGTCGGTGACGGTAATCTTGCGAAGGGCGTTCCTTGAGTAATGGTATTTGCCGAGAGACGGGAAGAAGTCGAGCAGCCACTGGCGTTCCTTCTTGTCGAGGAAACCGGTGTTCTTCTTATACTTTCTGGTGGTGTCCACCCGATATTCCTCAGAGTCTTCCTCTATCTCTGCCACGTTGTGCGTATACTCAGCGGTATTCTCGCTGTTCCCGTAAGCCCTGAAACAGTCGATGCCACCCAGCGAGTTCTCGAAGAGAAACCATTCCTCTTCCTCGCTCTTCTGGTCGCTGGCATAGTAACGCTGCACATAGGTGAGCCTGGTGCCGTCGGCATCTTCCACCCACACATCGTAGTAAGATGGCAATACGTCGCCCTGCAACGCCTTCACCACGACGGCATATTGCATTGGCACGGTCCATACCTTGCCCGCAGAGAGCGATGCCAGCGTCACCTGCTGCACGTCATACCCCGTACCGTTCCATATCGATGCCTTGCACTTGAGCACGCAGTCTTGCTGCGCATAGTAGGTCAAGAACTCCGGCATGTAATAGGTCACAGCCTTCACGTTGGGTTGCCAGGTGAGGAAATTTGTTTTCAGAAAATTGGTCGCCGAGTCGGCGAGTTGATCTACACCAGCACGAAGCACGGAGAATTCCACGGTGCTCGGTTGGGTGCTGCCAGCTTCCGTAATCACGGCCTGGTAAGCCTTGATGATGTTCGGTTGCTCGTAGGGCACGGATGAGTCGGAAACCTTGAACGACAGCAGTGGTAGGATGATATCCTTCACCTTGAGGGTGATGCGATGCTCCTCGTTCGGCGTGTAGGTGTGCTGAACGATGATACTGCCTGTGGCCTTGTCCTTGAGCACGAAGGTCACCTCCTTGGTGGTGTATATCTCAAAAGAATTCATGGAGCCTACCATGCTCAATGAATCGGGTTGTATCAATATCTGCATTTTCCTTGACTTTTTTAGGCAAAGTTAGGAAAATGCAGATAGATTTCAAAGGACGTGGAGCTACTTGATTTTCACGCATTCCAGCCATACCGTGGTGCAATGGTACGCCCATTTCGAGTGCCTGAAGGCGGTGGCGTGTCTTACCTTCTGGCTCACATACGATTTTTGCTCGCCATACCTCTTGCCCACCCATTCGGCGGATGGCAGCGGTGGATAGATAATCTTGAAGGTGCGGTCTTTGTCGTTGCCCGAATTGTTGTAGTCACTCTCCGATACCTCCACAGTCTCTTCCTTGCCCACCCATTTGTACTTGCAGTTCATGGCGGGCATCAGCTCGTCTAGTTTCTTCGCCTCGGTGGTAGGGGTGGTGAGGGCGATGGTGAGCAGCTCGCTTTCCGTCGGCTCGCTCTTGCCACCGAGGGTGAACTTGAGTTTGTTGAAGAAGAAGGGCACGCCACGTATCACCACCTTTCCCGATGCAGGCAGGTTCTGCTTCTGCGATTGCGTGAGCAAGAGCTTAGCCTTGAGCTCCTGCAGGGAGTTTCGTAGCAGGAGGTCGTAACCTCGATAGAACTTTTCGAAGATGCCGCACTCTCCGTAGTAAGTGAGCGAGTAGTCGAATTTCTCGATGGGCTTGACGCTGCTGTACAGGTCGTAGGCTGTCACGGTTCCACAGGGCATTCCGTCGGTGCCAATATACGGAAAAGCCAGCATCACCGGGGTGGTAACCGATTCCTCGTCGGTCTCGGTGTTGTCTTCCGATGCCACCTTCATGGTGGAGTTGAGGGTGGCGTAGCTGCCGATGTACAAGAATTTGCCCATGTCACGATTGAGGGTGTCGGCATCAGATACCGATTGCCGGTACTGCAGCTGCCTGAATTCCGGGATGCACTCTGGTATCTCCACGTCTTGCGAGTCGGTGTCGTTGTCGCCGAGGTCGTAGGTCTGCGAGCTCTCGCCTATCTTGGTCTTCACCAGATAGTCGCCGCTGTATCCGTCTTTATAAAAAGCCCCGTCTGATGGGTCGAAGTAGGCACCGGGGTTCTTCGCCACCATATCCTTGATGTCGTCGTAGCTGTCTTCTGCGTCTGAGTCCACTTGCGTCTTCGATCTTATCACCACATGCTTGTAGTCGCTCGCCGTCTTGTACGAGAGCGTAGGCTCCTCGGTCATGCAGCTGGTGAGGTCTGCCACGGGGTTGCTGCCCACCGCATCCTTCAGAAAGATGATGTCGGCTGTATGGTCCGACTCGTTGGAGACGAACTCGCAGAGAAACTTTTTCCGAAAAACTCCCAGAAAATCCGATACCGTAACATCGGGAAGAAGGTCTTCTATGCGAATGTGTCCATTCACCAGCACATCGATGACGTTGTTCACCAGCACCATCTTGTTGAAGGGCTTGGTCTTGGTGAAGAAATTATCCTGCAGCTCGTAGCCGAAATGCTCGAACACTCGCTTCAGCACATAGTTGGCACGGATGAAGGGCGAGATGTAATAGCCCTTGTCCAGGCTGATGGGGATTTCGTTGACGTATTCCGTGCGTGGAATCTCGCCTTGGAGCACGGATACGTTCTCGCCCTGGCTGTTGCTCACCGTTCCCATCATGAAGTCGAACACATCGGGGGCGCTCACCTGCTTGTATCCACCTTTGTCCTGGAATTGCCACACCAGCGCATCCGGGAAATTCCCCTTGCAGCCATAGGCATTTAATATCTTGTAATTATAGCCGGTGTCCATGCCCGAGTCGTCCGTGAGGAGAACGGGGAAAATATCGTATTTCTCGTTATCGCCACCCACCAGGCTCTTGCAGAACTTGATGCACTCGTCTACGGTAGTGCAACCTTCCACCATCTCTCCCTCGAAGAGGCTCTTCAGCTTCACGTTCTGTATCTTAGAATAGAAACTGCCATCGTTGATGTAGAAGGAAGACGAGATGTTGCCATGGTGCTGCGCAGAGAGCACGATTTGTCGGCACTGGGCGAAATACTCGCCGTCCTCGATGGTCACGTTTGTCGCTACCATCTTCTCCCGCCTGCCGAAGGTGTCTGGATAGTCGAGTATCATGCGGTTGTGGTCGCTTGCCGGAATATCGAGGGGCGTGGTGCTCTCGCCATAGTCGTTGAAGAACGGATTGGTGCGCTCCACCTCCAGCTTGGCACCCTCGGCAAGCTGGTAGGCGAGTCCTTTTTCTAGATTTGTAATTTTCATTTTTGTGCGAATTTACGTGCTTGGTTCCTGATTTGTTGCTTCTGGTCGAACTCGGTGAGCGACACCGATGCCGGGATGCCGTTCTCCTTCAGGCTGCGAAGGAGCGACACCATCTCGTCCATCACTTGAGAGTTTGCAAGGTTTGCAGCAAAGTTTGCAAAGTTTGCAGAGTCTCGGACTTGGTACGGAGAGGGTACGGAGTTGGTACGGAGCGGGTCTAGACCTGCCCCGCCCACAGGTCCACCCAGTGCCCTGCCCTGCATCGCCATCAAGTACTTGCTCATATCGAAGGTTCTGATATTGCCGGCACGCTGGGCTGCGTCCATGATGCCGATGAGCGGAGCCACCGTCGGGTTCTCCAGGGCCGCGTTGCTTGCCACCCACTCCTTGCTCTTGCCCACGGGTCCCTCGCCCACGATGACCGTAGGCTTGTCTACGTAGCCACGCTTGTGGGGGTCAAACTTGGCGTTGAAGTGCTTGCCGTCTTGCTCCCGCTCCACGTCGATGCTACCACCACTCTCGCGTCCGCTCGCCACGCGGGTGCCAGAAGAGGATGAGCTTCCGTCGGTGCTGCTGAGCGTCATGCGCTTCACCTTCTGTCGCTCGGCGTTGGCCACCATGAGCTGTGCGGTACCCGTCACGCTCATCAGGGCAGCTGCCACGCTTCCGGCGATAGGTCCCATATCCGAATAAGCCTTCATGATACTGGTGGCGGTGTTGGCGATGATCTGGGCTGCCTGCATGGCAAAGTTCACGTCGGCATACTTTTTCTGTATCTTCAGCTTTTCGTTGGCTTTCTTCTTCTCCAGCTTCTCCTGTAGGGCGGTGTTGCCCTCGGCTGCCTTGATCTCGGCATCATACTTGGCATCCACATTGGCCATTTCTGCATTCTGCAGGGCTGAGACCGCACCGCTGAAGAGATTGGCGTAATACTGGGCTTGCTTCTCGTAAGATTGCTTTTTCAGCTCCTGCACCTTCTGCTCATACTCCTGTTGGGTGATATATTGGTTGTCGAGGGCTTGCTGCAGTTGCTCCAGCTGGCGGTCGTACTCGCTCTGTTGGTCGAAGCCTAGCGATTCCCTGGTCTGTTGCTGTTTGTCGGCCTCTTCCATGATTTTCTCGATGTGCTTGGTGTCGTACTCATCCTCTATCTGCGCCATCGCGTCGGTGTAGGCTTTTTCCACGGCTGCGGTGTCCTCACCGTTTTGTTTGGCTAGGGCGAGCGCAGCTTCATAGTAGCCCTTCAGCACCTCCAGTTTCTGGTCTCGCTCCTGCTCCAGGGTGAGCGTCTGCTGGTTTCCACCGTCGCCCACCACCTTGGCCAAGGCATCTTGGTAGGCTTGCTCGGCGGCAAGCTGCTGCTCGAAATGAGCCTGCTCGGCCGCCTGCAGGTTCTTGTGCTGGGTGTCCTGGAGCGATTTCTTCTTTTCCGCATCCTTGATGTCGATGCTCTGCGACTGCTGGGCATACGAGGTCTCGATGGCGAGTATCTGGGCTGTATGCTGCGTCTTGATGGCACTCATGGCGAGGTCGTACTGCTCTTGGGTCTTTTCTTTCTTGGCAAGGGCCATGTTCCAGTTGTTCACGTCTTGCTGGTAGCTCTGGTTGGCGGCATCAATCTCGGCTTGGCGGTTTTCCGAAAATCTCTTCTGGGCGATGTCGTCGGGGTTCGGCTTGTTGGTGGTGTTGGTGGTGCCAGTGTGAGTGGTACCAGTGCGGCCATGGCCAGAACCACCACCGCCGATATTGCTGTCAGGAGTGGCCGGCGCATTTTCCTTCACGGTCTGCCTTCTGATTTCTGCTCCGAAGGCTGAGGATACAGTGTTTATCTGCACATCCAGTTGCTCAATGCTACGGGATATGGAATTTACGTCCGAACGGAATTTCTGGGTGGCATCCTGCTGTGTGTTTCCCACACTACCCCACGAGGTGGTATAGCTTACTCCACCACCTGCGCTCTGAGCGTTCTTGAGATTGGTCTTTGCCTCGTTGAGTTTGATGGTGAGCTCAGCTCGTTTCTCGGCAAGCCCCTGTATCTGCTTTTTCGCACCCTGTACCTCATACAACTTCACAAGGCTGGAAATATAGTTGTCGAGCGCTTTCTTGCTTGCCTTGAATTTTCCTGTTGTCTTGTCGATAGATGCATTGTATCCAGGCACTATCTTGTTGAGGGCTGCGATGGCGGCATATCTATCCTTGAGGGAGGCGTGTTCATCTTTTGCCACCTTGATAAGGTTTTCGAGCTTCAACTTTTCATCGACCACTTGTTTCTGGGATTCCTGCCTTATTTGGTTGATGGCTTTTTCTGCCAAGGTGTTGGCGTCGGTGGCTTTCTTCATGTCCCAGAGTTTCATGGCGAGCACCGTCACGCCAGCGGCTATCAGGCCGAAGACGCTTGCCTTCATGGTGGCGTTCATGGCAGTCCAAGCGTTCTTGGCCAATGTTACCCTACCCGTGAGGAGATAGAATGCCGCCTGCAGCAGTTTCATTAGTCCGGTACCAGTGGAGCAAGCCACGTTCCACATCTGCTGGGCTGCTGCTGCGCCTTTCGTCACCACGATGTTGGTCTTGATGGCATTGCTCGTGGCTATGGCTATCACGGTGAAGGCGGTGAGCATCACGCCCAAGGTCTTCACCACACCCTGATGTTTGAGCGTCCATGATATGAGGTCCATCACCTTGAGTTGGATTTCTCCATACGCCTCGTCGTAAGCCTCCTTTACAGGGAGCAACTCGTCACCTAGACTCTTCTGCGCATTCTGAAGTTTGGTTGTCATCTGCGCAGCACGGTCGGCGGCACTGATGTAGGTTTCTCCAGCGGCAGCCAACTGGTTGTCTACGATTTCCGCAACGGCTTTCATAAAGTCGCCCGTTTCCTTGGTCTTCTCCGAGATTTCGGCGGCGCTGATGCCCAGGTTGTCGAGGATGAGTGGTGACTTACGTCCGAGACCTGTCACGATGCTGTTGGTCATGTAATCGACAGACTGGCCGGTCTGCTGTGCTTTGAGCTGGGCAAACTGCAGGTACTTGCCAAGGTCTTCGAGAGGAATGCGGAAATCCTTGGCCTGCACGGCAGCGGTCATGAGCTGCACATCGTTCACGGTTCCCTTGGTCGCCTTGCGCAGGTTGTCCAGGAGGTTGGCGTTGTCGAGGTCCTTAAACGCCTTGGTCACACCATCGGCTTGTTCTGCCATCTCGATACCCTCGCTGGCGAGATCGGCGATGGAGTCCTTTAGTTCTTTAAGCTTACTGCCTGCCAGCTCCGCAGCCTTCATCATCGTGTTGGCGTAGAGTGTTCCATTGGCTTGGTCGCTCGATGCGATTTCGCCAAAACTCTTGGCGTTCTGCTTCAGTGCGGCCATACGGCTGCTCACCTCCTGAAGCTTTTGCTGCAAAACATCGTAAACCTCCGGATTGAGCGACTTCGAGGTGTTGTCCAGCTCTCTTTGCAGCGATCTCTGCTGCTTCTTCAGCTGCGCCATGGTCATGTCGAGTACATTGAGCTTGCTCGTGTGCTCGGCTATCTTAGAGTTGAGGGATGAGATTTCCTTGCCTGTCTCCGAATATTGCTTCTTGAGGTTCTTGTAGGCTTCGGTTTCCTTCTTGCCTGCTGCCTCCATCTGGATCATCTGCTGCTGTCGAGCCTTGTTTTCTTGTCGCAGCTTCTTGCTCTGTTGCTCCAGCTGGTAAATTTCCTTCTGGGCCTTGGAGGCCTCTACGTTGACGGTGTATTTGATTTCGTCTGTTGAAATATGATTGCTTGCCATATTGCTTATGATTTCTGGGGGTTGAGTGACTGTTCGAGTTCCTGACGGATGCTGTTCCTGATTTCATCGTTGAAACCGTAGCGAAGCTTGGGGAACGTCTCATGGTAGAGCACGCCCCAAACCACACGGTTGTAGAGTGCCAGGTTCCTGCGCTTGAACTTGCTTACGCGGTCGTTGCGCTTCCGGTACTGCATGTCGAGAAAACGAAGATAAGGAAGGATGCGCACAAAGATGGTGCGGTTCTCGCCCGAGATCTGACTGTCGAACGAGTGGGCAGAGAGCATGGTGAGCAGTCGCCCCGTCTTGCGATGGAGGTGATTGCGCACCACGTTCTCCTGGGTGGAGTATATCTGCAAGATGCCTTCTTGCAGAGTCTCGTGAACAAATTTCTTTTTGATAAGACTGTCTGTTACCATATCTTGATACATTACTAATTAGCAATGCAAATATAGCAACAGGCAAACGTATAGCAAAGGACTAAGCGCTACCGGATGAAATAAACATATACAAAGGTGCCGAATATAGGTGTGAGGAATGAGCATAGCAAGATGTAGATGAATTTCATCTGCCACATGTCTCCCCACGTAACAAACGGCATGAGCAGAAGGCTCATTAAGAAAGAACAGCCAAATACAAAATCAAATATTCCCATAATTCCTAAATTTTAAATTCCCATGGTGCAAAGATACGCCACTTTTTCTGAAAAACCAAATTTTTCCAAGAAAAAAGTGGCTACCCATCACGAGCCGCCACTTTCTGATTATGAATGTTCAAAAAAAATTACGTATTAGTAGAATAAAAAAGCCTTATTTCTTGGGATGCAGTGCCTTCGCCACTTTTTTGGCGAGTTCCTCCATCTGCTCGTGGGTGATGCCGGAGATGTACATTCCGTTTAGGCTCAGCATGTACTCGTGCTTTACCTCATCCTTGTCGTTCACTTCGCAATCCTCGATGATCGGGTGCTTGCGTTCTTCTTCTATTGTCTTATATACTTTTACCATAATGATTTCTGTTTTAAAATGATTATTATTATTTTTTATAGGGCCTATTCTGTGGTAGGAGCAGCCTTGTCGGGAGATTTTTGTTTGTTATTCTTTTGCTCTTTCGTCAGCAAGCCTAGCTAGCTCTCCGATGGCTGCTTCTATAGCCGCACGGATCTTTTTGTCGCTATCCAAAGCCGCCATTACCATATTCATGAGTATATCGATAGAACCACCATGGCTAACCACCACGGATCGCGAGTCTTCTTCCCCATCATTACATTCTCCTATGGCTAGCAATATGTAGCCTCGCTGGTCTTCCTTTACACACTCACTCCAGGCTCTCATGGCGCTGCCTATCTTGCTGACGTATTCCATCGACTTGAGCTCCTCCGGCATTTCTTTTCCGAAACCTCTGACTCTCAGGTCGGCATCCAACAGAGGTTTCCATCCCTGCTCCTTGCCGTCGTTCTTCTTATTCTTCTCCATCACTCATTCCTCCTTCCTCATTGTTGCTGGTTCTGCGCCATCCTGGGTGCAATAGACCGCTGGCATCGGCCAGTTGCCCCCCCCGAATTTCTCCAACGCTCGAAGATGATGTGGCGTTCCATGGAGATGCGCTCGTTCTCCTTGGCGTGGCGACTCTTCTCGCCAGCGATGCCTAGAAGAAAGTTCTCGGTTGCCTTGCGACTGAAATCGCGAATGCGACGAGCCTTCTCGTTAAACTCCTGCAACTTGGCGGTGATGGTGGCATTGAAGGCTTCGCGGGCTATCTGTAGCCCGTTCTCCTGCTGGGTGGCGATGTCCTTCTGGTCGTCGCTGTCGCGCTTCAACTGGTTCACGCGCTTGGCATACTCCTCACGCTCCTTGTTCATTGCCTGGGTGTTCTCCTCAAGCTGTCGGTGAAACTCCTCGATGGTGAATTTCTCGACCTGGCATGCAGACTGTCCTGACTGGGCAGTCGCTTCCATCTTTTCTTTCTTCTTTAAATCTTTCATAATCTTATTTTTTTTAATGTTGATTATTTTGTTTACTCGATTGCAAAGGTACACGCTTTCCGTCAAACTGCAAAAGACGGATGAGCGCTCCCTTGCTGTGGTTCAAGATTCCTAGGCTTGCCACGTTGTTCTTATTTACTCTTCTACCGGTCGCCACCAAAGGGCGAAGCTGTCGTCGGTTTCCTTGATGCGCGCCTCCTCGCTCTTGAGCCAGAGGCAAGCCGCACCACCCTCGTAGTGCACGCCCTCCTTGGCTATCTCGCCGAGCCATCTGCGGGTTGGCCTTTCGGGGTCTTGAAAGACTATCTTGGTACCTACCTTCAGCTTGTCGCAGACCTCTAGGAACTCTCTCGACTTGTATACCTTGATGCGGTACTTCTGCTTGATCTCCTCTCCAGGCTTAGGGCATTTCGCCCCAATGCGTTCCACGCAATAATAGAGGGGCATGCTTCGGGTCATCTTGCCGAGTCTCGTTACTATCTCCAGCAATTCCTTGCCTTGAGGGTAAGTGTCGACGTCGAGCACTGTCATCTCGGTGACGGAGGTGTCGGGATAGAACTTGCGATACTGCTCCAGCATCTCGTCTTTCTTCTGTCTAGCCATAACTACATCACCTCCCCTCCTGCGATAAAACCACTCACTGCCACCAGGGCGAAGAGCGCAGCCGTGCCCACCATGGTCTTCACCACGTCGCCATAGGTGACGTCTTCCTCGCACAGATAGCTGAAGGTCTCGCTCTTGGTTGCCCAGAGTCTTGCGGCCTCTCGCCCGATTGCACACTTGAGGGCTTCCAAGCCCTCGCTCACGTTGGCAGTAGCAGGTCTCACCTGCATCGTGCCCAAATTGATTGAATTCTGCATATTGCATCATCTTGTAAGCATTATAGACCGACCTTGATGTACGAATACAATGGTGGCGGTCACATTCACCGTTGCTTACAAGATGATGTCTCTACCTGTGAAGGTCAAAACGGAAATCTTACGGATCATGCAACCGCCATATCATCGATACCTTTT
>ERZ808252.1569-NODE-1569-length-16241-cov-3.072964_pt1 | contig 16241 bp, 17 predicted proteins | sample MGYA00521242_ERZ808252 | MGnify/ENA primary metagenome ERZ808252 (study PRJEB31516, sample SAMN03275581) | gut metagenome | biome: mammalia-associated habitat; material: feces | host: Papio cynocephalus | place: Kenya | collected 2012-08-07 ...
TGTACAAATGTGGATAACTTTTTATAAAAGGACGGATAAATGAAAAAGAAAATTTTGATTACTGCGGCACTCCCTTATATTAACAATGTGCCACACCTTGGGCATATTGTTGGTTGTCATTTGCCAGCCGATATATTTTATAAGTTTAATAAGAGCATAGGCAATGATGCTGTTTTTGTTGGTGGTAGTGATGACCACGGCACAGCAACACTTATTTGTGCAAAAGAAAATAACTTGACACCAGATGAACTTGTTAAAAAGTTTGATAATATTCATAGGGCAATCTATAAAAAACTTAACATTGACTATTCATTAAACAGTGGAACAAACACAAAAGTTCATAATGAAGTAACACAAGCATTTTTCAAAAAGTTAGATGAAAACGGATACATTAGTGAAAAAGAAGATGAGATGCTATATTGCGAGCATGACCATATTGCCCTTGCAGATAGATTTGTTATTGGCAAGTGTCCAAAATGTGGTTATGAAGGTGCATATGGCGACCAATGTGATAAATGTGGTGAAACATATGAAACAAGTGAACTTATTGACCCAAAATGTAAGTTCTGTGGAAACAGTGCAGTAAGAAAGTCAACAAAGCACTTGTATTTGAGATTAGACAAACTTGAACCAAAACTTAATGAGTGGATAGAAAGCAAAAAAGACACTTGGCGTCCAACAGTTTACAAAGAAGCAAAAAGATGGATAAACGCAGGACTTGAACCAAGAGCAATAACAAGAGATATACCTTGGGGAATAAAAGTTCCAAAAGAAGGGTTTGAAGACAAAGTATTCTATGTTTGGTTTGATGCACCAATAGGTTACATTTCAATCACAAAAGAACTTGGTGGGGATGAGTTAGTTAAAAAGTATTGGCAAAGTGATGATGCTGAAATTTATAACTTTATTGGAAAAGATAATATTCCATTCCACTCTGTATTCTTCCCAGCAATGTTGATTGGTGAAGGTGAATATAATTTGGCACATAATGTTGTTGGCTTTTGCTTTATGAATTATGAAGGTCAAAAATTCTCAAAGAGCAAAAATATTGGAGTATTCTGTGATGGATTACTTACAAGTGATATAGATATTGACACATTGAGAGCATATCTTGTAACAGTGTTCCCAGAAAACAAAGATAGCGACTTTAAGTGGGAAGATTACAAACTTACAACAAACAGTGAACTTGTTGGAAAATTTGGTAATTTCTTTAACAGAACACTTAATATGATTTGGAAGAATTTTGAAGGTAAACTTGATTTTGAATTAAATGACACAGTTGAACTTAATGAATTTGATAACGAAATGATTGATGCAATAAAAACTTATCCTGACAAAATAAAAGATTTATTTACTCACACAGAATTTAGAGAAGCATTTAGACAAATAATGAATTTTGCAGGTGTTGGAAACACATATCTTGAAAAATCAGCACCTTGGACTTTAATTAAAAATGGTGAAATAGATAAAGCAAAAAAAGTTTTGTATTTATGTTTAAATATGGCAAAATCTTTATGTATTGTTGCAAGCCCAATTATGTGTAATCGTACACAAGAAATTTGGACAGAACAACTTAACTTTGCTGGTAGCCCAAGTGAAGATGGATACTGGGATAATGCAAAACTTATTGACATTAAAAAAGACCATAAGACAAATGCACCAAAACCACTTTATGCAAGAATTGATGATGATAAGTTAAATGAATATAAAGAACATTTTTCAAAACCATTTGATATGAGTGAACTTAAAAATTGGTAAAAATATGAAAATAGAAACAGAAAAATTAACACAAAATCAAATAAAAAACCTATCTCCACTTGTGCTTGCATTTGTGGGAGATGGAGTTCACACAATTTTTGTTAGAGATTTTATTGTTAAAAGCAAATTGGAAAAATTGAATGACTATAACAAAGATTGTTCACATTTTTGTAAAGCAAAAACACAAAGTTTGGTGCTTGACAAAATTGAAAGTAGTTTAAGTGAAGAAGAAAAAGATATTGTAAGGCGAACAAGAAATGCAAAAACAAACAATATTGCCAAAAACAGTAATTTGACTGAATATAAAAAAGCAACTTGTTTTGAAGCACTTGTTGGATACTTATATTTAAGTGGACAAACAGAAAGAATGAACGAGATATTAGATATTTCTGTTCAATAATCTTGTGAGCAGGGATTGACATCTCATATGAAATAATAGTAGTTTCAAAATAAATTTTTGAAATGACAAAACAAAATAAAAAGGAAAAGAAAATGATAGTAGAAGGTAAAAATCCAGTAAAAGAATTATTGGAAAGTGGAGCAACAATAAACAGATTGTTTGTTCAAAATGCAAAACTTTATGACAAAGTATCAAATCAAATAATAAGTATGGCAAAACAAAATAAAGTTAGAATTGATTTTGTTTCAAAAGACTTTTTGGATAAAAAAAGTACAACAAAACATCATCAAGGTTTTATTTGTGATACTGTTGATTTTGCATACTGTGATGTTGATGATATATTAAAACTTGCAGAAGAAAAAAATGAAGCACCTTTTATTGTTATTTTGGACGGTATAGAAGACCCACACAATTTTGGTGCAATTATTCGTACTTGTGAATGTGCAGGAGTTCATGGAATTATTATTCCAAAAAGAAGAGCGTGTCCTGTAAATGAAACAGTTATAAAAACAAGTGCTGGTGCAACAGCAAATATGAAAATTGCAAGTGTTATAAACCTTAACAATACTATTGCAGATTTAAAGGAAAAAGGTGTTTGGGTTTATGGACTTGAACTTGGTGGAAAAGATATAAACAAAACTAATTTGTCTGGAGCGATTGCTTTGGTTGTTGGAAGTGAAGGTTTTGGAATAAGCCACTTGGTAAAAGAAAATTGTGATGAAGTGGTATCACTTGCACAAAAAGGACAAATTAACAGTTTGAATGCAAGTGTTGCTTGTGGAATTGCTGTATATAAAATTTTGGAACAAAGATAATGGGAAAATTGAGTGATGAACAATTAGTAAAACTAGCAAATAGTGGTGATGATTCATCACTCGATTTTTTATTGAAAAAATACAAAAGAATGGCAAATAAAATTGTAAGAAGTTATTTCTTAATTGGTTCTGATTATGATGATTTGTTGCAAGAAGCAATGATTGGTTTATACAAAGCAATCAAAGGTTATAAAGAAACGGAAAAAGCAAGTTTCAAAACATTTGCATATTTGTGTATAACAAGAAATGTGCAGTCGGCAGTAAAGAGTGCGCATAGCAAAAAAAATGCAATACTCACTGATGCAATTTCTCTTTCCAGTGTTTCCAAAAATGATGATAACGATGAAATAGATTTAATTATTCCATCAACAGTGCTATCACCAGAAAAAGAATTGATTGAAAATGAAAATTATGAAGAAATAAAAAAACTTATCATAACAACACTTTCAAAATTTGAGCAGGAAGTTTTAAAATACTTTTTGCAAGGGGAAAGTTATGAACGGATTGCAAAAACCCTTAACATATCATACAAAAGCGTTGACAATGCGTTGTCAAGAATAAGGAGTAAATTGTCTTTTTTAAAGAAATAAAAAATGGATAAAATAATTTATTTTGACAAATTTAATAAAATAAAAGCAGAAGAATATAAAAAATTATATTCTTTTTTACCAAAATCAAGAAAAGAACAAATTGACAAAATAAATGATATAAATACAAAAAAAATAAAAATAATTGAATATTATTTAATAAAAAAATATTTAAAGTTAAAATTAAATAAAGATTTTAATTATTCAAAAAATGGGAAGCCGTTTATTATAAATGAAAAACGCTTTTCAATTTCTCACACAAAAAATGCCTTGGTTCTTGCTATATCAAACAATAATATTGGAATAGATATGGAAGAAATTAAAGAGCATAAAATAAATTTGATAAAAAAAGTTTGCAATGAAATAGAGATTGCAGAAATTGAAAAAAGCAAAAATAAAATAGAAAAATTTTTGGAAATTTGGACAAAAAAAGAAAGCACTGTAAAATTATTAGATAAATCTATCTTTTATGATACAAAAAATATATTAAATACAAAAGAAAATATTAAGTATAAAGCTTTTAAAAAAAATAATAATATAATTACACTTGCAAAGTTATGTCAAAAAAATTGAAAAACATAATGTAAAAAGACATAAAATTCTTTTTGCGAAAATCAAAATGTATGCTATATTGTTTTTGAAAAAAGGGGGAAGGAATGAAAAAATTTTCAAAAATTATTACAACTATGTTTATGCTTGCTGTGATAGTAATATCTGGTGCAATGCTTGTTGGGTGTGGAGAAAAGGACTTTGATAAATCAAAAATAAGCATTGGGCAAACATCTTTTACATATGATGGCAATTCTCATATTTATGAAGTAACATATGAAGATGAAAAAGATGTTATAGTAAAGTATTCACTTGATGGTGAAAACTTTGTTGACAAAGAAAATATAAATTTAAAGAATGTTGGAATATACACACTTTATTTCAAATTGTCCTTGGAAGGATATAATGATTATACAGGTAATGAAAAAGTTGGAATAAAAGGTTTTGAAGCAATAACTCAAAGTACTGTTTCTAGTTTTGCAAATTTTGCCGATGCAATGGCAAATGTTCAAAACAACGGTACAATAAAAATGTTTGATAATGTTGAACTAACACAACCATTAGCAATTTCAAAATCAATTACTCTTAATGGTCAAGGGAAATATAATATCAAAGCAAGTGATTCTTTTGCTGGTGGAAATATATTAGAAATTGAAACAGCAGATATTACAGTAACACTTAAAGATGTTAATATTAATGCAAATCAAAAAGCAAGAATTGCATATGTTGAAGCTGGAAAACTTGTTGTTGATGGTGCAGTGCTTGAAAATGGATATAGAGCAGATACTTACGCATATGGTGTTTATATAACAAAAAGTGCATCTTTTGAAATGATAAGTGGGTCAATTAAAGGACATCAAAAAGAAGCAGACACAGAATATACAAAAAAATATTGTGCTGACCTTTGGATTGGTGCAAATGCAAATGGTGTAATAAATGGTGGCGAAATTGAAAATATGTTTATCAATGCCAACAGTTATTCACAAACAAATCCTGGGAAAGTAACAGTAAATGGTGGAAAAATTTATAACGCATATGTTGAATATGGAAATGGTTATGGTGCAAAATTAGAATTTAAAGGTGGCGAAATTATGACATTAAGAATTTCAACAACTGAAAGCAATGGTAATTTTGTTGTAGTTTCACCAATAATAAATACAACATATGTTGGTGGGGTAACAGAATAAACTTATAAATAAAAACGAAAATCTTGTCTAAAAATAGACAAGATTTTTTTGTAATATAAAACAAAACATTTTTATGAGTTGAAAAAATTTCTTTTATATGGTAACATATAAAAACCAAAGGGAAAAAACAAATATATATGATAATAGGAAAACGGATTAAAGAACTTAAATCTGAACTTAAATATAAAAGACACAATAATGATTTTGTTATTATTGATGATGAAAGAGCAATTATAAATGTCGGTGCTGAAAATTATGACGATATTTTTTCACCATATTGTTATAAGGGTGGCGACACACTTTCACCAAGTTTGGTTGAATATCTTGGGCAAAAAAGTAATGCAGTGCATTATGACTATGATTTAACAATTCGTTTTCATGTTAAAAATGCAACAGAAGAAAAGCGAGTTGAAATTGAAAACGCTATAAAAGAAAATTATGTAAATGAAGTTCGTGGCATAGAAGAAAAAATGCACAGAACAACAATTTTCTCTATGTGGTTTGTTGCACTTGGTGTTATATTTTCGGCATTGTATTTAATTTTAACACATTTCACATCTGTGGAAGTTACATATTTACTTGACCTTTTTGCATGGTTGTTTTTGTGGGAAGGAACTGATGCTTTCTTCTTGGATAGACGAGTTATGCAGTTAAATTTAGTTCGAGCGTACAGACTGGCAACTGCCAAAATAGAAATTATTGAATTTGAACCATACTAAAAGGATAAAAGAAAATGTATCACACAATTTTTCATATAGGTAACATCATATTTTATATATTATTAGTAATAAGTTTTATACTATTGTTGCAAAAAATAATTCATCATATTTTTGGATTATTTCCTGCAAAAAAATTTCCAGATGCAAAATCTGACCACAAGTTTGCAATTTTAATTCCTGCAAGAAATGAAAGTGCAGTTATTGAGCAATTATTGTTGTCAATTAGCGAACAAAATTATAATCACGATTTAATTGAAACATATGTTATTGTTGAAAAAGAAGATGACCCTACTTGCGAAATAGCAAAAAGATATAAAAACACAAATATTTTTATTCGTAAGCACCTAGAAAATAAGGGAAAAGGTTATGCACTTGACGAAGTAATAAAAGATATATTTGAAAAGGGCAAAGAATATGATGCCTTTATAATTTGTGATGCAGACAATGTTTTGGACAAAAATTTCGTTTATGAAATGAACAAAACATATGATGCTGGCTACAAACTTTGTCTTGGTTACAGAAATAGCAAAAACTGGAATGGTGGCTGGGTTGCATCTTGCAGTGCTTTAACATTTTCTATGATTAACACTTTTCATAACAAAAGTAGAGCAAGATTTAATCGTAATGTAATGGTGAGTGGAACTGGTTTTTATATCGGCTATGATATATTAAAACAAATGGGTGGTTGGAATTTTTACACATTAACCGAAGATTATGAAATATCTCTTTTCTCAACACTTAACAATGTAAAGTCAACATATAACGAGTATGCAGAGTTCTATGATGAACAACCAACATCGTTAAAAGCAAGTTGGAATCAAAGACTTCGCTGGGTTAAAGGTTATGGTCAAGTTAATAAACAATATCAAAAGAAACTGCTCAAAAGTGCAGTTTTTGACAAAAAAAATCGTTGGAGCAAAGTTGAGTATGCAATGAGTGTGTTACCTGTTATGATACTTCTTGCCTCAACAATTGTGTATGCAGTTTTCACACTTGTTTTGGGGATTGTTGGCTCGTGTTTGCACGAAGCGATTGCATGGCAAGTTTGGAGAGCGTTTGGTATTGTTATAGGAGTTATTTATTTATTCTATTTCTTCTATGCAATGGTAATGCTTCTTGTTGAAAGAAAACATATAAACATAACATTCAAAAATGCTCTTGTATGTTGTCTTATGAGTGTATTTTACTGGGCAATGTATATTCCATTATATATTACAGCATTATTCAAAAAAGAAGTAGAATGGAAACCTATTGTACATAGTGTGCATATGAGTCAAGATGGCGACACAAAGGTGGAAGTAAGTTTGGAAGAAAGTGCATCTGCAAGAGATATAGATGATGATGAAGGTCCAATTCTTTAATATTAAAAGGATAATTTATGGAAAAAGTTGAAAGTATTTTAAAATACTATTTACAAACAGCAAAACTCAAAGATGTTGTTAGAACTGGTTGGAAATATTGGAATGTAAAAAAGGAAAGATTAGAAAGTGTTGCAGAGCATATTTATGGAACATGTATGCTTGCCATTGGAATTTGGTCGCAAACATTACCACCAGTAAATTTGTCAGAAGTTTTGCTTACACTTGCAATTCACGAAACTGAAGAAATAATAATTGGAGATTTAACTCCATTTGATAAAGGGTACAGTGAAAAAGAAAAGCAAGGCAGAGAAGCTGTTGAAAAAATATTTTCCAATATGGTTGCAAAAGAAGTTTTTGAAAACTTGTTAGATAATTTTAACAATGGTACATCACCTGAAGGTATTTTTGCAAAAAAATGCGATAAACTTGAATGTGATTTGCAAGCAAAAATCTACGATGAACAAGGTTTTATGAGTCTTGAAAATGCCCAAAAATGTGTTAAAGAAAGTGATAAAATAACAAAATTGCAAGCAAGAGGTGCAAAGAAAGCATCAACATTCTTTATATATAATGACAGACCAATATTTACAAAAGATGTTAAAGATGAAGATAAAGATATGTTTGTTGAAATATCAAAATATATAGAAAAACATAAAATTCTTGATTTATTAAAAAATTAAATAAAAAAGTGAATAATTTTTACGAGTTATTCACTTTTTTTAAAATCTTTTAAATAAATTTTCATAACACTTTTCATTGAGTATAAACTATCTTTGTCAATTATTATACTATCATATACTTCAAAGCCAAGTGGAGCAAGTGTTGATATAAGAAGATAGTGAGTGTCATAATCAGATTTTGAAGGTTCAACAGAACCATATGGGTGATTGTGAGTAAACACCAATTTTTTCTCTGACCTTTTTATTAACTTGCATAATAGTTTTGGAATGTCAATTTGGACTTCTTTAAAATCGCCTTCTGCAATTTTTTCACAAAATGAAAATTTGTCATTTTTATCCATATATGCCACATAAACACATTCATTTTTCTCATCTTTAAAATACGGGTATATAAGTTTATGTAAATCACTATAATTATTTATATAATTTTTGTTGGAGTTTATTTCATTTGTGTATATTTCAAAAAGTTGTGGAATGTATGTGATTAGTCTTGCTGTTATATCTCCAACTCCGTCAACTTCAATAAGTTCTTCATAACTTGCATTTAATATGCGTGAAATAGAACCGAACTTGTTTAAAAGTCTGTGAGCAATTTCATTTGTATCTTTTCTGGCATTTGTAACTGTTAAAAGTTGTTCAACAATTTGAACATCGGTTAGGTTTTTTAGTCCAACTCTGTCAATTAATTGTCTTAATCTTTTTCTATGACCTTTATGACAATTTGATGTATCCGTTTCCATAGCAAAAGTATATCACAACAAAATATTCGCAATCAAGTGATTGGTATATTTTAATAAAATTTTTAAATATGATAAATTAGAAAAAAAGAGTATATATTTGACAAAATTCGCTAGATTATGTAAACTTGTCTTGTTATAGGGGAGTAAAATGAAAATAGCGATTAGTGCAGATAGTACATGCGATTTATCTAATGAAATTTGTGAAAAATATGATATTCACCTTAATGCAATGCCATTTTCACTTGGTGAAGATGATTTAAGGCATGATGGTGTTACAGGTACTACAAAAGATGTTTTTGAATATGTTGAAAAAACCGGTAAGTTGCCAACAACATCAGCATATAATGAATATGAATATACTGAACATTTTAATAAATTATTAAAAGATTATGATGCAGTAATTCATGTTTCTTTCTCGTGGGAAATTTCTTCCACAGGTTCAAATGCAAGACGAGCAAGTGAAAATATGCAAAATGTTTACACAATAGACAGTCGTAATCTTTCTTGTGGATTTGGCCTTGTTGTTTTGGAATGTGCAATTTGGGCAAAAATGGGAAAGAGTGTTGAAGAAATTATAAAACACGCAGAAGAAATTAGAGATAAAATTCAAACATCATTTTTGATTGATACTTTGGAATACTTGCATAAAGGTGGAAGATGTAGTGGTGTTGCCAAAGCATTTTCAAAATTTTTACAAATAAAACCAAGAATAAGTATTGTTGACGGCAAAATGGAAGTAACAAAAAAATATGTTGGCAATATTAATAATTGCTTAATTAAGTATTGTGATGATATATTGAGAGAAGCAAAACCAAATTTGGATAGAGTGTTTGTTATATCATCTTCACCAGTTGAAGCAGAAGAAAAAATAATACAAAAACTTAAAGATTATGGCTTTAAGGAAATTTTGGTTGGACAAGCAGGTCCATCAATAAGTATCCATTGTGGTAAAAAGACATTGGGTATAATGTACATAAAGGAGTAGTAAAATATGAAGATAGGAATTACAGCAGATAGTACTTGTGATATCCCAAAAGAATTAAGAGAAAAAAATAATATAGATATAATACCTTTTGGTGTTATGCTCGGTGATGAATTAAGACATGATGGTATAAATGTTACACCACAAGATTTGTATGATTATGCTGACAAAACAAAAGAATTGCCAAAAACATCAGCAATAAACGAAGTTGAATATGAAGAATTATTTTCACGCAAATTACAAGAATATGATGCTTTAATACATTTTTGTTTGTCATCAGAAATTTCAAGTGCGTGTAGTAATGCGAAAAGAGCAGCAGAAAAATTTGAAAATGTTTATGTTATAGATACAAAAAGTTTGTCAAGTGGTTCTGGACTTTTGGTTTTATCTTGTGCTGACAAAATAAAAGAAGGTAAAGATATTGAAACAATTTTAAAAGAAATTAATGAAGAAGTCCCAAAAGTTCAAGCATCATTTTTGATTGACACATTAAAATATCTTCACAAGGGTGGAAGATGTAGTGGCGTTGCAAAACTTGGTGCAGCATTATTTAACATAAAACCAAGAATAAGTTTGGTTGACGGAAAGATGGAAGTTACAAGAAGGTATATGGGAAGCATAAGTTCCTGTTTGGTAAAATACTGTAAAGATATGTTAAAAGAAGTTGAACCAAACAAAGATAGGGCTTTTGTAACATATTCATCTCCTGTTGAACCTGCAAGAACAATTATCATAAATATGCTTAAAGAATATGGCTTTAAAGAAGTTGTTGAATGTAGTGCTTGCTCAACAATTTGCACTCACTGTGGACCAAAAACTCTTGGTGTATTATATATTGCAAAATAAGAATTTTGAACCATTATTTATATAATGGTTCTTTTTTTATATCAAAAATGGGCTGTATCCCTTTAAAATAAAGGGATTCGGCAAATTTTTTTTGTAAATTAGTTTGAAAATTATATAAAATGGGGTATAATATAATCACTTAAAGAAATCTTTAAGAATCCAAAAAAAGGGGAAAGGTATGAACAAAGGAGAATTAGTTAAGGCAATGGCTGACAAGGCTGGCTTAACAATTAAAGAAGCTGGAGTTGCATATGACGCTTTTGTTGAAGTTGTAACTGACGCTATGAAGAAAGGTGAAAAAGTTCAACTTGTTGGTTTTGGAACATTTGAAGTTCGTGAAAAAGCAGCAAGAGAAGGTATTAACCCACAAACAAAAGAAAAAGTTAGTATACCTGCTTCAAAGGCACCTGCATTAAAGTTTGGAAAGGCTTATAAAGACTTATTCAACTAATAAGCAAAAAAATATCTACCAATTTTGGTAGATGTTTTTTTTATGTCTTATTGATGATTAAATTTCTTTTCAAAATATTTTATAAGTGCTCTTTTGGTGTATTCATTTTCGCAATATGCGAGCCACTTTAAAGTTGCAACATTAATATTTATTCCATCTTTTAGTTCACAGACAATTTCAACTTTGTCGCCATCATTAAGTTTTGTGTATATTGGAGAACTGTTTGGAGAGTCGTTAATAAAAGCATATTTGCAGGAGAACCCAACATCATTGTGTAGTCTAAATGCAAAGTCAAGAACAGTACTGTTTTCTGGTATTCTTATTCTATCATTACTTGGTGTTATAATTGAAATATATTTTGTTTCAATTCTTCCAGCAATTGTTTCGTCAAGCATATCAATATCTGTACCCTTGATAGTTCCGTTTTTCATTATTGTGTATTCATGTCTTGAAAGTAAGGTTATATCATATAAGTTTCTTATTTTGTCTTGAACTTTAAGGAATTTGTTGCCAAGTTCGTCTTGACTGTATCCAATACAACTAAAAATGGTGTTTAAGTTTGTTTCACTTAATAATTCATATAGTAAAGAAAGATTGTGAATATTTGTAAGATTTTCATTAAATATAATGTAAATATTAAATAATGAAACAAAAACCAAATTGCTTTCTTTTATTTTCTCGATGTTATTAATTTCAAATCTTTCAGATATTTCGTCAAAAATTTCTTTTTCTGTTTTTGGCTCAATTAACACTTTAAATAAAGATAGGTTAGATTTTAGTGAAGGTAAATATATTGATATTTCATTCTTAATATAGTCTGTTAGTTGGGAAATGTACACTTTTGCATTGTCATAAAATCTATTTAAAAAGCCTAAATATTTTGATGATTTTTCTTCATTTGAAATCAAAAAACAATAGTTTGTTAATGTGTCATAAAAGTATTTTGTTTTGAGAAGTTTTGTAAGTGGTATTATCCATTTTTCAGTTTCTTTAACTTTTGCTTCTTTTTTATATTTTGCAAAGCAACCAATGGTTTGAAGGTTGTTTACTCTATCAGCAAATTTAATATAGAACCCAAATTTATTTTGCTTGCCAAGAGTTATTAATTTTTGATAAGTTTTGTCATCAACTGCAAGTTTCAAAAAGTCTTGTTCAGCATAAAGGTTATTGCTATCAAGTGTGTAATTTTCTTTTGTTATTGCGGTAACACTGTCCACAATTTCGGCAATTTGTTTGTTAAATTCTGTTTCAATATCTTTTATTGTTACTCCACAATCTTCAACTGTGTCGTGGAGAAGTGCAGAAGCAATCACATCTGTGTTAAAGTCAAGTTTTTCCAATATGCCGGCAACTTCAACTGGGTGAATAATATAAGGGTCGCCACCTTTTCTAAATTGCCCATTGTGTTTTTCTTTTGCAAAATTATATGCTTTTACAACATTGTAAATATCGGCACTATTTTTATTTTTTAGGTTTGTAATTATGGTGTTATATTCTTGTTCATAATTAGTCATAATCGGCGTCCTTTATTAAACGATAATAGTTATCGTCTTCAAAATTACTTACCTTTGCAAACCTAAACATATTTGATTCAATGCAATTTGAAATGATATTTTTTACACTATCTTCAATAATCTTTTTTTGCTGATATTCACTAAGTCCACTTTCTTTTTGACCGTTATATAATCTTTTGAATAAAATAATTAATTCATTTACTTCATTTTTGATATTTACATCACTTATACCAAGTGCAAGAAGATTATAAATTTCTCCATCTGGGATTTTTAAAATTTTGCTAGAAAACAAAATGTATTGAACACATGGTATATGCTCTCTGCCTCTTGAAATTGAATTTACTGTTCCAAGTCCACCAATATAATGACTTTGTGTTGGAGGATTGTTTAAAATTATCATGCATTTGTCATTGTTGTTTTTTAATGAAACAAAAATTTGTTGGGGATTTTGGTCCAAACTTCCCCAATAGTAATTTGGAAATTGAGCATAAAATTCTGCAATTTTTTTAACATCACCATTAAACGATGAAAGAGTTTGAAAATATTCTTCAGCTTTTTGCCTATCTACCATAAATAGTCCAAATGCTTTTACTCCTTTTGGAGATGAAAAATCAATATCATCGACTATTGAAATTATACCAAAAGTTAAGATGTCGTAGTTGTAACTTCCAACTTTTCCTTTATACGCACTTGAATTATAGTAATAAACTATATATGTTCCAAAATATTTTTTGTAAGAAACATCTTTTGAAATATTAAAGGTGTTTTCTTCCAAGTTTGTTGTTAAAAATTGGTCGATGTCGATTTTGTATGCCTTTTTTAATTCAAGTAAAAATTGTGCAGAAGGTAAACTTTTCCCGTTGATATAGTTTGCAATACTGCCACTTGAAAACCCAGTTTTTTCTGCAATGTCGTGCTGGGAATAAATTTTTGCAAGATGCTTTAAGTTGTTAATAAATTTATCCATAAGTGTACTCCTTTGCATAAAGAATACACTAAAAATATTCAAAAATCAACAATATTATATTGAATTTACTTATTATATTAAAATATTAAATTAAAGATAATGAGCAAAATTTAGAATTATATATCTTCTATTTCATCTATAAGCCCATTTACAAGAGTAATTTTGTAATCTTTTGATTTGTCTTTAAAATAAAGAGTATAGATGATAGGAGATATTTTATATAGGTTTACATACTCAAGCCCATTAAAATATGAATCAAGAGAGCTTTCGTTTAAAGATGTCTTAAGTTTTTGCGTTGTGAATTTTAGTGCTGATTTATAGTCTTTGATAATTATTGCATCAAAAAATTTGTAAGGGATTAAACAGTCGATATATTTTGTCTCAGCTTCGCTTTGTTTTTTATAGAACTCATCATTTATCTTTTCCAAGCCATTTATATTAAAAGTAGACAAAATCTTGCATTTAAGAGAATTGTTTGAATTTGACAAACATTTGATTTGCGTATCATCAATTTCAATTTCTTCGCCACTTTGACTATAAAAAACAAAATTTGATGTATCAAATATTGTAAGCATTTTGTTATTTTCATTTTCGCCAAAAATGTATATATAGTTATTGCTTGTCCAAAATGTGTAATTTGCCGTATTTGTTTCGTAAACATATTCACCATTTTGAGATGAAACACAAATTCTATCGGTGTAGCATTTGACAAGATATTTTACATTTTTTATTTGGCAAGAATAATTTGCTATTGGAGTGGTTGAATATAGTGTAAATAAGTTTAGTTTTATTTCATATCTATCATTAAAAGAATAAATTTCATAATAGTTTGTATTTTTAAGATTTGCTACTTCAAATTTAACTGCATATGGAAGCGACATTGTATTTGCTATTGGATATGCAAGAAAAGTTAAGTTGTTTGACACATTTTCAATTTCCACAAAATGTTTATTATCTAGTTCATAAGTTTTATTGTCAATTTGTAGCAAAAAATCATATTGTGATGTTATTAATATTTTTTTCATACTTTATTATATGCAAATATTTTTTGTGTATGAAGGTACTCATAAAAATTTGGGGTATTGACAATATTTCTATAAAGATATAAACTTAAAGTAGGTTAAAAGGAGAAAGTATTTTATTATGAATAGTCAAAAATTGGTAAAAGATATTCAAAAATATTGCGATAGTATGAATGCTTATAAAGAAGAATTAAAGGAAATTCAAAAAAAACATTCATCACCTGCAACATGGATTTTGGGAAATAGAAACAAGACAATAGCAATATATGCATTAATTTTATGTTTAATTGTTTCGCCACTTGCTGTACTTACACCAAGTTTATTATGGATTTTGGGAGGTGTCGGCATTGGTCTTATTTCAACTTTTGCTGGACTTATTTCTCAAAAAATTGCATTAAAAAGCAAAGATAAAGTTGGGAGATATGCTTTAGTTTGTGAAGCAATTGAATACGTTTGGTGTCCAAAAACATACAAAAAGATTTTAAGAAAAGGATATGTTACATACAAAGACATTGATAAATTAAAAAAAGAAAATGAAAAAAACAAGAACCGTTTTGTAAACTTTTCAAACGAAATTTTGAAAAAATGCAATGAAAATGCATGTTCAAACAGTGTGGATAGTAAATCTGCATGGTCAAAATTTGCTAATGAATTGCAATGTGAAGGATTTCATAGGGTTGGGGAAGCAACAAGAAAATTACTCATAGATTTGGAACAACTTAAAGATATTGATACAAGTTTAATGACAAAAGAAGAACTTAACAAACCAATAATCATAAAAAATTATGAAGTTGAAGATTTTAAAGTAAATAACAACAAAAAAGCAAATACTCAAACATCAAAAGTATATACAACTGATAAAACTTACGAAAAAGATGATGAATATACAAAGTAATAAAAAAAAAGACTTGCGAATATTGGCAAGTTTTTTTTGTATTGCATATTGACAAAATTTTTATGTAAGATTAAACTATAAAAGAAAGTTGGCTGTTATGAAAGAAATTGATAATATTAAAAATTTAATTAAAGTGCTTGATGAATCACATATAAAAGTAAATGATTATGCAAAAACAAAAAAATCATACAAAAAAGTTAGTTGGGGTTCATTCTTCCACAGGGGTTGGATAATTGACTCATTAATGTTTTTGGTATTTGTTGGTGCATCAATTGGGTTTTTTGTTTCGCCATTGATACCTTCAAGTATGATTGCATTGTCTTTTGTTATTGTTCCAGTTGTTGGTGCTATGTCATTAATGATATCAAAAGCAATAAGAATAATGATGCAGAACAAATTTGAAGATGGTCAAAAAGAAGAAAGTTGTGTTCAAAAACTTTTGGATATTGGTAATGAAATGGAAACTGCATCAATGCTTCTTGAACACAAATACAAAGATTTGCTTAATGTTAAAGATGGTTTTACTTACAAAGACTTGAAAGAATATAGAAAATGTATTGAAGATATAAAATATTTTTGTGGCGACAAATTGAAGGAATTGACAAAATCTATTCAACAAGTTGATGATAATAAAAACAGTGATGGACAAAATATGTGGGTAGAAGTTAAAGATATTGTTTGCTCACAAATGAATAATATTATGACTGCAACTCATGAGTGCAAAAAGGATGAAATAAAATATCAAAATATTGATTTAACAAATTTGAG
>ERZ808252.1573-NODE-1573-length-16222-cov-5.897384_pt1 | contig 16222 bp, 14 predicted proteins | sample MGYA00521242_ERZ808252 | MGnify/ENA primary metagenome ERZ808252 (study PRJEB31516, sample SAMN03275581) | gut metagenome | biome: mammalia-associated habitat; material: feces | host: Papio cynocephalus | place: Kenya | collected 2012-08-07 ...
TTCGAGTATGCCCGCAAGCGCAAGAAGCACCTGACGGTGGTCGATAAGGCCAATGTCCTGGCCAGCTCTCGCCTGTGGCGCAGGGTGGCTCAGGAGATGGTGCCTCTCTATCCCGATGTGAACACCGATTTTATGTATGTCGACAATGCTTCGATGCGCATGATTGCAGAGCCTCGTTTTTTTGACGTGATGGTAACTGAAAACACCTTTGGCGATATTCTTACAGACGAGGGGTCTTGCATCAGCGGTAGCATGGGTTTGTTGCCTTCGGCTTCTACGGGAACGGGCACTCCCGTCTTTGAACCCATCCATGGTTCCTGGCCTCAGGCCAAGGGGCTTAATATTGCCAATCCTTTGGCTCAGATATTGTCTGCAGCCATGCTTTTCGAATATTTTGACTGCAAGGCCGAAGGTGCATTGATTCGCGAGGCTGTCAATGCCAGTCTCGATACCAATGTGCGCACTCCCGAGATACAAGTCGAGGGCGGGGCTAAATATGGCACCAAGGAAGTAGGCGAATGGATTGTAGATTATATTGCCAAGAAGTAACGTATTCAGAGCTGTTACTTATCGGACAAACTTAAACGGCCGCAGCGTGTGTTACGCATGCGGCCGTTTAAAATTTGCAGCGTTTGTGTTGAAATCTGCTGCGTTTGTGTCTGAATTTACAGCCTAATCGGTGACGGTTATATCGCCCATCAGATAGCGTTTCTTGCCGTCAGTCAGGTCGTAGGGCATTTCTATTGTCGGGGTGCCGTCGAGAGTTCCCACAGAAACATAGATTTTGTATTTTCCGGGGCGGCACGTGCGGAAGAACGTGCCGCACGAGTCGTTGATGACGGGTGCCACTGTAAAGCGCGAGAAGAGTGGTACGGCTGGTGCTTTCCCGGGTTTGGCTACGGGGAGAATCTTTACGTTGAAATCGGTGGCTACCAAAACCGAAACGATGCCTCCGCGTTCGTTCTTGATGGTGAAGCAGGGGTAGCCGCCTTGATAGCATGGCGCAACGCCGGCATTTTTCCAGTTGGATGCTATTTGAAACGGCTCGCCTTTTTTCACTTTGTCGGGCCATTTGGCGTTGGCTACTTGTATGCGGTAGCCGAGGCGGCGGTTAATGCGGTCAATGATTTGGCGGTTAGAGTCAAGTTCTTGCCTTGGCCAGCAGTGGATGGACATGTAGGAAGCGTGATAGTCTTCGACCGATTTAAGCAGTAATTCGCGGTCCCATGCTCCGCGCTCCATCGAGCCGAGCATGTGTTCGTGCTCAAGCACTACGGGCAGGGCAGGCCAGAAGAGCCCTGCCATGCCGCTGTGGTACCAATGACGCGGTGCGGGTTGCACCAATATGCTGTCGTCCCGCAGCGTAACCCCTTTCGATAAAGCGTAGTCGATGATTGGCGAGTGAACGATGGGCGCATCGTGTCCAGCGAAGTCGTCAGAGATGACCAACTGCGTGTGTTTGAAATATTTGCAATAGATGTCGATGATTTTCTTTTGTGTCTCGATGCCCCACGAGCGTCCGTGAACAGGTGTGGAGAGCACCGTGTGGCCTTCGCCCCACATGCCGAAATGGCCGATATCGATAAAAGCGACATTCGGATTGTTGTCGTAGCGCCGGGCCATGATTCTGATAAAATGCTCTACTTTGCTCAGAAATACCGAATCGGCATAATCGGGCTCCAGGTAGTTGCCTACCTTGTAATAACGGGCTCCTGCATCAAAGACCCACTGCGGTGTGGCACGGCTGAGCCAGTTTTCGGTGGCAGTGACGCGAAAGGCAACCTTTTTGCCCGCTTGAATCCAGCGTTGGGCAGGGGTATCGACGAGTTCCCAGTTAAAAACTCCTTCCTTAGGCTCGAGAAAACTCCATGGCAGGCGCAGATAAACCGTGCTGAGGCCGGGAAAGTCGTCTAATACGTCTTCGGCTTCGAGCTTCGACCCATAGTTCTGCAACAGATTGGAATAAAAGTGCATTGTCCAGCCCATGCCCGGATTGACAAGAGCTTTTCCGTTGTCTTTCGGGACAAACGAACCGGCGTTGGCGGCATGAAAGCCGAAAAGCATAACGCATGCCGCTGCAAGGCAGCGCAGTTTGAAATTATGAAGTACCATGTTGCGAAAATACGAAAACAAATCTGCACAAGCGTCATATTGTCACTTTAAACGATGGCTTGAGGCGTATTTTTCTGAAAAGGCGAAAAATATCGCGTGCCATCATGTCTGTATATGGGAATTATGGGTATTTTTGCAAACGGAAAAACAAAAACCAAAGAGAGATGAAAATACGTAAGATTGTATTCGGGCTGTGCCTGCTTCTTTCAGCAAGTGCTATGGCCGATACGCAAGTAGTAGCCCACAGAGGCTATTGGAGAGCTCCGGGCTCGGCTCAAAACAGTATCAGTTCGTATGAGAACGCCGACCGTATAGGTTGCTATGGTTCTGAAATCGATTTGTGGATGACGATTGATGGTCATGTAGTAGTCAATCACGATGCCACTTTCAAGGGCGTGAACATACAGAACGCCACTTTCGACGAAGTGCGCAAGATAAGGCTTGACAACGGTGAGCAGATACCTACCTTGGAAGAGTATCTCAAGGTAGCCAAGAAAGGCAAGTCGCGTCTTGTCATAGAAATCAAGACCCATAAAGATCTTTGGCAGCTCAACCAATGCGTTGACAAGACGCTTGCTGCCGTAAAGAAATTCAAGATGGAGAAAGATGTAGACTATATCGCTTTCAGCTATGCAGCCGTGCTGCGCATCATTGAGAAAGCACCGAAAGGCACTCCCGTATACTATTTGAATGGCGACCTTCCTCCTCAGAAACTCAAGCAGATAGGCTGTGCCGGTCCCGATTATCACGAAAACGTGTTCCTGAAGACCCATCCCGAATGGATCAAGGAATGTCACGATCTTGGTCTGAAGGTGAATGTGTGGACTGTTGACGATGAGAACAACCTGAAGCATTTTATCAATGAAGGTGTTGACTACATAACAACCAATGAGCCTGAGCTGCTTCAAAAATTGTTGAAGAAATAGAGAACGCTTTTACGCAAGCATACAAAACCGGCGCGTCTGCCTTCATCATGTCAAGGCCAACGCGCCGGTTTGTTCTAAATAACTATTACAGCTATTTTTCTATTTGTGGTTGTTGACGTATTCTGCCATTCTTGCTTCGTTCTCTTTGACGCTTTGATACAGCTTGAGCTGGGCGCGCGTACGCACGAGGTTGTGCTCCGGATACTGAATCTTGTAATAGCGGTCTCCGTCGAGATAATCGGCAAAGAAGCGCACACATTGCATAAACGGGAACAGTTTGGCAGCGTAAGGGATGTTTTCGCGCTCGACGGGTAACAGGAAGCTCTTGGTGCTTTCAAGATAACCGTCGGTGAAAGCCTCGAATATATCCATGCGGAAGTTCACTTTGCTTAAATCGGGCTCGTCTTCGCGGCTTGTGTTGGCTGCCGAGCGCAAGAAATCGCCGATATCGCTGAAAACGAAATTGGGCATAACGGTATCGAGGTCGATAACGCAGAGCACACTGCCGTCTTTTTCAAACAGGAGGTTGTCAACCTTTGTATCACAGTGGCATATACGTTTGGGCAGCAGACCCTCGCGGAAGAGTCGTTCGCCTTTGCACATTTCTTCAGCGTCGGTTTCTATGGCTTCTACGATGTCGCGTACTGCGGCAAGGCGTCCCACGCGGTCGGCTTTAACGGCATCGTGCAACTGTTGCAGCCGAAATTCCATATTATGAAAGTTGGGAATTGTTTCTCCGAGCTTTTCAGGCAAATCCGACAGCATGGCCTGAAAATTTCCGAAGGCTATGCCTACGTCGTGGCTTGAGGCCGGTGTGACTTCCGACTTTGTGACAGCATCGGGTATGAAGTCCATGATGCGCCAGTACTTACCGTTTTCATCGCAGAAGTAGTATTTTCCAGATTGCTTTGCGGGGCGGAAGTTAAGTACCTTGCGGTTAATGTCGGTTTCGCCTTTTTCTTCAAGCTTTTTGCGGATGTGCGTTGTCACGGCAACGATGTTGTGCATCAGCATATCGACATCTGTGAAAATGGCATTGTTGATGTGTTGCAGCACATAGTCGGGACAATTGTTTTCTTGGGTGGTAACTTTGAAAGTGTCGTTGATAAGTCCGTTACCGAGCGGCTTAATGTCGACTACAGTGCCAGGAATATCAAATTGTGACACGATTGAGAGAAACTTTTCTTTTTCCATTGTGAAGCTTTTCAGTGGTTATTATATTTGGAAGCTCTGCTTTTAGAACTGCTCAGGCAGTTTATATTGGCAGATAGTTTTTGCAAATATAGGAATATTTTTCGTTATGCTTTGCGTATGCCGTGAAAAAACAGAGTTTTGCGACATTTTCGGTCAGCGAAACAGGTCGTGTTGAATCATGCGTTCGTTTTAAAGGTCCGTGTGTCGTCGATGTGTAAAAAGAGCAAAGACAGTGCGGTGGTTTTCGATGGAAATAACTACCTTTGCAATCATTTAAAACGTTACACATGGATTTAGATGTATTGACAGCCGTCTCACCCATAGACGGTCGGTATCGCAGTAAGGTTGATAGCCTGTCTCCTTATTTTTCGGAATATGCTTTGATCAAGCACCGCGTGAGAGTGGAGATAGAGTACTTTGTGATGCTGTGTGAATTGCCTTTGCCTCAGTTGGCAGGCTTTGACAAGTCTTTGTTCCCGCGGTTGCGTGGTTTCTACGAAAATTTGTCGGAAGCCGATGCCCAGCGCGTAAAAGACATAGAAAAGGTGACAAATCATGATGTCAAGGCAATAGAATACTTTATCAAGGAAAAATTTGACGAGATAGGCGGTTTGGATGAATACAAGGAATTCATACATTTCGGATTGACATCTCAGGATATAAACAATACCTCCTTTCCGCTGATGCTGAAGGAAGCGATGTCGGCGGTGGTCTATCCGGCTTTGGACGAATTGGTAGACCAGCTGAATGCCTATGCCGAAGAATGGAAAGATGTGCCGATGCTTGCGCATACACACGGACAACCTGCATCGCCTACGCGTCTTGGCAAGGAAATAAAGGTGTTTGCTTACCGTCTGGAACGTCAGATTGCCGAGCTGCGGCGTTTGCCTTATCCCGCGAAGTTTGGCGGAGCCACGGGTAACCTGAACGCTCACCATGTGGCCTATCCGCAATATGACTGGAAGACTGTTTGCAATCGTTTTGTCGAGGAACGTCTCGGATTGGAGCGCGAGCAGTATACCACGCAGATATCCAACTATGACGGACTGGGCGAAATATTCGATGCACTGAAGCGCATCAATACAATTGTTATCGATCTTGACCGCGATTTTTGGCAGTATATTTCGATGAACTACTTCAAACAAAAGATTAAAGCAGGAGAAGTCGGATCGAGTGCAATGCCGCATAAGGTCAATCCCATCGATTTTGAAAATTCGGAGGGAAATATGGGAATGGCCAACGCCATACTTGTGTTCCTTTCAACGAAACTTCCCATATCGCGCCTGCAACGCGATTTGACAGATTCGACAGTCTTGCGCAACATAGGTGTGCCTTTAGGTCATATGATGATAGCTCTTGCCAGTACGTTGAAAGGTCTGCGCAAGCTGTTGCTGCACCGCGAGAGCATCGATGCGGATCTGAACGGCTGCTGGGTAGTAGTTGCCGAAGGCATTCAGACCATACTGCGTCGCGAGGCCTATCCGCATCCGTATGAAGCCTTGAAAGCCTTGACTCGTACCAACAACGAGATAACCGAAGAAACCATCCGTCGTTTTATTGAAAATCTTGACGTGTCGGAATCGGTAAAGGCAGAATTGCGTGCCATTACGCCTCAGTCTTATACGGGGATTTAGGCAAGGCGGGAAAGTCTGGCTGCTGATATTATTGGCATTGCAGCATATGCAGTATGTACAACTTAAAGAATATATTCAAAATAATAAGAGCCGTGAGGCTTTAATACCAATCAAATAGTTTATGATAGACGAAGAAAACATTGGACAGCAGAATGCTTCTGCTTCAGAATCGGAAACGCCTGAGAATTCAGCCGTTCGAGCCGACAGAAAACCAACGGCTGCGCGTCCGCGCATCCGCCGCCATATATCGCATGGCGAAAAGGTGACAGCATATTCGGCAACGCCCTATCGGCGGGAACAGACCGGGTATCAGCCGCGAACAAGCAATTATCAGCCACGCGAAAACAGTTACCAGCCCCGTGAAAACGGATTTCGCGGACCGCGTTATGGTTCGTCATTATCGCAATTTGCACCGCGCGAGCAGCGATTCAATCGCAATGCCAACGGCAGCGAACAGACACGCGGAGGAGAATATTCAGGAAGAGAGCAAAGCTATAATACCACTCGTTATAATGACGAGGGAAAGGATAATTATAACAGATACCAGCCTCAACGTAACGCATATCAGCGTGGCGCATATCGCCAACGTCCTTATCAGTCGCAACCCGATGCCTTCAATAGGGTGGATTTCGACTATCGTGAAGGCTATAACAGCAATAGCTATGACAGTAATTATGGCAACAGAATCGATAATTATAATGGTAATCGTCATTTTGGCGAACGCCAGCGTAATGATCGGGGAGGTTATACGCAGAAGCGTCAGCAACAAAAGCGCAAGCGTCCGTATGAATACGACCTGGCGGGCAAGTATGGTTTGAAAAAAGTGCTTCGTTACAAAGAGGCCAACGTGGATCCCAAACAACCCATTCGCCTGAACAAGTATTTGGCCAATGCCGGAATCTGTTCGCGTCGTGATGCCGACAAATTTATAACAGAAGGGCTTGTTACCGTAAACGGAAATGTCGTTACCGAACTGGGTACGAAAGTGATGCGCTCGGATGAAGTGAGGTATAAAGATCAGAATGTGATGCTTGAAGACAAAATCTATATACTTCTCAACAAACCGAAAGATTATGTGACGACGAGCGATGATCCGCTAAATCGCAAGACGGTGATGGATTTGGTAAAGAATGCTTGTCCCGAGCGCATATATCCGATAGGACGCTTGGACCGCAACACTACCGGCGTATTGCTGTTGACCAACGACGGTGATATGGCATCGCGCCTGATGCACCCGAAGTATATGAAAAAGAAGATTTATCATGTCTACCTGCATAAATCCGTGTCGGAAGAGGATATGAAAAAGATCCTGACCGGAATCGAACTGGATGATGGCGAGATAAAGGCCGATGCAATTGAATATGCAAGCGAAACAGACAAGAAGCAAGTAGGTATTGAGATTCACAGCGGACGCAACCGCGTTGTGCGCCGAATATTTGAAACCTTGGGTTATCATGTAGTGAAACTCGACCGAGTATATTTTGCAGGGTTAACCAAGAAGAACCTTCGACGCGGAGAATGGCGTTTCCTGACTGAAGATGAAGTGCGGGTACTTCGCATGGGCGCGTATGAATAAGTAAAGAAATACAGCAATTCGATGAAAGCGATAAAAAGAACAAAAATTATCGACGTGTTGGCTTCGGAAGCCTATGGCTCTGAAGTGAATGTCAAAGGTTGGGTGCGTACGCACCGAGGCAGTAAGGCCGTTCATTTTATAGCATTGAATGATGGGTCTACTATAAAGAATGTACAGATAGTGGCCGATGCAGCCAATTTTGAGGCTGAACTTTTCAAGCAGATTACAACGGGAGCCTGTATTAGCGTAAACGGCTTACTGACGAAGAGCCCCGGTGCCGGTCAGGCCAGTGAGTTGCAGGCAACAAAAATTGAGGTGCTTGGATTGTGTCCATCCGATTATCCGATGCAGAAAAAGGGGCAGACTTTCGAATATATGCGTCAGAATGCCCATTTGCGTTTGCGTACCAATACATTTGGCGCTGTGTTTCGTATACGTCACAACATGGCAATCGCCATTCATCGCTATTTTCATGAGCACGGCTTTTTCTATTTTCATACACCAATCATAACTGCGAGCGATTGCGAAGGAGCCGGTGAGATGTTCCAGGTGACAACGAAGAATCTCTATGATTTAAAAAAAGATGAGAACGGCCGTATCGACTATTCGGATGACTTTTTCGGAAAAATGACTTCGTTGACCGTTAGCGGGCAACTTGAGGGAGAATTGGCCGCGACTGCATTGGGGGCTATCTATACGTTTGGACCGACATTTCGTGCCGAGAATTCCAATACGCCGCGGCATTTGGCCGAATTTTGGATGATTGAACCGGAAGTGGCCTTTATCGATTTGGACGACTTGATGGATTTGGAAGAAGATTTTATCAAGTACTGTATCAAATGGGCTCTTGAAAATTGCAAGGACGATTTGGCGTTTCTCAATAAAATGATAGACAATACGCTTGTGGAACGTTTGCAGTCTGTGATTGCAGAAAATTTTGTCAGATTGCCTTATACCGAGGGAATAAAGATCCTTGAAAAAGCAGTTGAAGAGGGACACAAATTTGAGTTTCCGGTAAGTTGGGGCATGGATCTTGCAAGCGAGCATGAGCGCTACCTTGTGGAGCATCATTTCAAGAAACCTGTTATAATGACTGACTATCCGAAAGAGATCAAGGCTTTTTATATGAAGATGAACAAGGATGGGAAAACGGTTCAAGGTACAGATGTCCTTTTTCCTCAGATAGGTGAAATCATCGGAGGAAGCGTGCGTGAAGAAAACTACGAAAAGTTGCAGGAACAAATACGTGTTCGTAACATTCCGATGAAAGACATGTGGTGGTATCTTGACACCAGAAAATTCGGCACATGCCCGCATGGCGGTTTCGGATTGGGCTTTGAACGACTCATATTATTTGTGACAGGAATGCAGAATATCCGTGATGTGATACCTTTTCCGCGTACTCCGAAGACTGCAGATTTTTGATATAGATATTTTGCCAGGCAGCCCTTACGACTGGATGGCAAGTGCATAAAAAATAGAGAGTCCGGCCGTATAACCGGGCTTTTCTGTATAATAAAAGGTGCATGGCAACGTTATAAATATCAAGGAAGTTTGTACGTATGCAATGGATAGATAGAAGCAAACAGGTAAAATACGTGCTTATGGTGGTTGCTGTGTCGATAGCAACCATATCATTGGTATTTTCCCACTATCTGGTGAAGACATTGGAAAAAGACGCCAAATCAAAAATGGTTGTTTGGGCAGAGGCTATGCGTTCGCTTAATAAGGCAGATGAAAATACAGATTTGAGTTTAGTGCTTAAAGTCATTAATAATAATGACGCAATTCCTGTTGTTGTATTGAACAGAAATGGCAATGTCCTTGATTACAGAAATTTAAAGCTGAAGTATGATAGTAAGGCGGACTCAGTGGCAGCCCTACACCGTAAGGTGGAAGACTTGCGCCGGGAAGGTTACAGTATCAAATTGAGTTACGACCCATCTGATGCGGAAACAGGCAATAACTATATGGAAGTGCTCTATGACGAATCCGTACTGTTGAAACGCCTGTCGGTATATCCCTATATCCAAATAGGCATCGTCGCAATATTCCTTATAATAATGGTGTATGCGCTGCTAAGTTCAAAACGAGCCGAGCAAAACCGTGTTTGGGTGGGTCTGACCAAAGAAATTGCTCATCAGCTCGGGACTCCTATCAGTTCGCTTATGGCATGGGTGGAGCTTCTGAGAGAAACATATCCGGGAAACGTGATGATTGGAGAGATGAACAAGGATGTGGAACGTTTAAATCTTATAGCCGAGAGATTCTCAAAGATAGGATCCATGCCAGAATCCAAAGAAGAGAATCTGAACGAGGTAATGTGGCATGTGATCAATTATCTGTCAAAGCGCACGTCTGATCAGGTAGAATATATTTGTAATTTTCCTGCAACACCGGTTTATCTGAGATTGTGTGCACCTTTGTTTGAGTGGATAATTGAGAATTTATGCAAGAATGCCATTGATGCAATGTCCGGGCGTGGCCGCATAATTTTGACAATGCACGAATTGACATCTATGGTAATAATAGAGGTTACCGATACAGGCAAAGGAATTGCAAAGAACCGTTTCAAATCAGTATTTGTTCCCGGCTATACTACCAAGCAGCGCGGCTGGGGCTTGGGATTGTCGCTTGTGCGTCGTATAGTAGAGGTCTACCATAAAGGAAGGATATATGTGAAAAATTCAGAGCTGGGAAAAGGAACTACATTTCGCATTGAATTAAGGAAATGAATCAATAAGTAATTGGTCGGTAACAAAAAAAATAGTAACTTTGCAAGCCAGAAATTAAGAATATGCCGGACAGAATCAATTTGAAGGCAATGCGCTCAGAAAAAGAAACGTATAAGTATACGATAAATTCGGACTTCTTTACGCTGAAAGAGCATTCTTTGGCCAAAGGAGGCAATTTAGATGTTTGCGTTGATGTCTGCAAAAGTACTATTGACGATTCTTTTAATGTGCAAATCTCTATGATTGGTTGCATTATCACAGAGTGCGACCGTTGCCTGTCTGACTTGAAGATTCCTGTCAGGAGTGAGAACAACGTTAAAGTGAAATTTTCTGATCACGATGAAGACACTGAAGAGCTCGTATTGGTAAATAGGCGCGAAGGATTGTTGGATATCGGAACCTTGATTTACGAGTTCGCAGTCCTGTCATTACCCATTCATCCGGTACATGAGAAGGGTGAGTGCGATGCAGATATGATAACTCGCCTAAATGGCATATTGGTAAGTCGAGACTAATAAATACATTACTGAAATAGATTTAAATAAATAAGAAAATGGCACATCCTAAAAGAAGACAATCAAAGACGAGAACTTTAAAAAGAAGAACGCATGATAAAGCCATTGCTCCTACTTTGGCAAAATGTCCTAATTGCGGCGAGTGGCATGTGTACCATACGGTATGCTCTGCATGCGGTTATTATAGAGGAAAATTAGCAGTAGAAAAAGAAGTAGTAGCAGAATAATCGGCACGACGAAATGGGGAAAATCCATGCAATAATCACAGGCGTCGGTGGATATGTTCCTGAGTACGTCCTTAACAATGACGAATTGTCAAGGATGGTGGATACAAATGACGAATGGATTATGACAAGAATCGGCGTTAAGGAGCGCCGGATATTGAATGAAGAGGGTTTGGGCACCGGATATATGGCTCGCAAAGCTGCAAAACAGTTAATGCAAAAGCTTGATTATGATCCTGACACCATTGATGCCGTTATAGTATCAACTTCAACACCCGATTATCATTTCCCATCAACAGCGTCGATTGTATTGGGACACTTGGGACTGAATAATGCTTTTGCATTAGACATTTCGGCCGCTTGTTGCGGATTCTTATTTACTATGGATGTTGTTTCGTCCATGATAGAGAGCGGCCGTTACAAGCGTATTATTGTAATAGGTGCCGATAAGATGTCTTCAGTTGTTGATTATACTGATCGTGCAACATGCCCAATCTTTGGAGATGGTGCCGGTGCCGTGATGGTTGAAGCAACAGAAGAAGATTTAGGTTGGCAGGACTCAATACTGCGAACTGATGGCAAAGGGTTACCTTTCTTGTGCCTTAAGGCCGGTGGCTCGGTTTGTCCTCCGTCTTACTTCACTATTGACCATAAACTTCATTACATTCATCAAGAAGGACGTACTGTGTTTAAATATGCAGTTACTGCAATGAGCGATTTAACTGCTGAAATTGCACAGCGCAATAATTTGAATAAGGATAATTTGGCATGGGTCATTCCTCATCAAGCAAATGTCCGTATTATTCAGGCTGTTGCTCATCGTTTGGAGCTTCCGATGGAAAAAGTGATGTTGAATATACAGCGTTATGGCAATACGAGTGCCGGAACTCTGCCTTTGGCTCTATGGGATTATGAGAAGAAGCTAAAAAAAGGCGACAAATTGATTCTTACGGCTTTCGGTGCCGGATTCGTTTCAGGTGCGGCCTACATGACGTGGGCTTATGACGGAGAATCTGTTGGGAAATAAGTTGGTAATTAATAGTAAATAGATAAAACGCATCTCCACGTAGGTCAAGATGCGTTTTTTTATAAAATACCTAAGCATGGCTTTTAAATCCGGTTTTGTCAATATTGTTGGAAATCCGAATGTCGGTAAATCAACGCTCATGAACTTGCTTGTGGGCGAAAGGCTATCTATTGCGACATTCAAGTCACAAACGACGCGTCATCGCATCATGGGAATATTGAATCGCGAGGATTGTCAAATTGTTTTCTCTGACACCCCGGGGGTTCTGAAGCCGAGTTACAAATTGCAGGCTTCGATGCGTGCTTTCAGCGAGACGGCTCTTACCGATGTTGATGTGCTGCTTTATGTGACCGATGTTATTGAAGACTGTTCCAAGAATCAAGATTTTCTTGATGAGGTGAAACGTTTATCGATACCTAAGTTGGTGTTGATAAACAAAATAGATTTGTCAAATCAGCATGATTTGTTGAATTTGGTTGATAAATGGAAGCAATTGCTGCCTGATGCATTCATTTTCCCTGTTTCGGCTAAGGCCAAGTTCAATGTTGATCAGGTATTGAAGTTTATTATTGACAAGTTGCCAGAGAATCCGCCTTATTTTGACCGAGATCAGTTGACGGATAAGCCTATGAGGTTTTTTGTTTCAGAAATCATACGTGAGAAGGTCTTGCTTTTTTATGATAAAGAGATTCCCTATTCAGTTGAAGTTGTTGTTGAACAATATAAGGAGTGCCGTGATTTGGTAAGAATCAGTGGTGTGCTTTATGTAGAGCATGAAAGTCAAAAGGGTATCATTATCGGTCATGAGGGCAAAGCTTTGAAGAAAGTATCGACCGAGGCCAGAAAGTCGTTGGAAAAGTTCTTGGACAAAAAAGTGTTTATTCGTATTTTTGTCAAAGTAGACAAGGATTGGCGCAATTCCGATAAGAAATTGAGTCAGTTCGGTTATAAACCAGAATAATCAGATAATGGAAAATTTAGTTGCTATAGTAGGACGTCCCAATGTGGGCAAGTCAACCCTTTTCAACCGTCTGACAAAGACGCGTCACGCCATTGTGAGCGATATTGCCGGTACTACCCGTGATCGCCAGTACGGAAAGGTAGAGTGGTGTGGAAAGGAGTTCTCGGTAGTTGATACCGGTGGATGGGTTGTCAATACCGATGATATTTTCGAGGACGAAATACGCAAACAGGTAGTCATTGCCACGCAAGAATGTGATGTGATACTTTTTTTGGTCGATGTCAATAACGGTATTACCGATTGGGACAACGAAGTGGCGGCCATCTTGCGCCGTTCAGACAAGCCCGTCATTGTTGTGGCCAATAAAACCGATAATAATAACCTGCGTTATAATGCAGCCGAGTTCTATTCGTTTGGACTCGGTGAGCCTTTCTGCATCTCTTCTTTGACAGGAAGTGGCACTGGTGACCTTCTTGATTTGATTGTCTCAAAGTTTAAAGAAGAAAAAAGCGAAACAGAAGAACTTGAGATACCTCGCTTTGCTGTCGTGGGGCGTCCGAATGTGGGCAAAAGCAGTCTGATTAACGCTTTTATAGGTGAAGATCGTAATATCGTGACCAATATTGCCGGAACCACCCGCGATTCCATCTATACGCGCTATACAAAGTTCGGATTCGACTTTTTTTTGGTCGATACGGCCGGCATACGTAAGAAAAACAAAGTAAGTGAGGATTTGGAATATTTTTCCGTAATGCGTTCCATCCGTGCCATTGAGAATTCAGATGTGTGCATTCTTTTGATTGATTCTCAGCGTGGCATCGAATCGCAGGATATGAATATTTTCCAGTTGATACAGCGAAATAATAAGAGCCTTGTTGTCTTTGTCAACAAGTGGGATCTTGTGCAAGACAAGACTTCAAAGGTCATCAAGTCCTATGAAGATGCCATACGCAGCCGTATGGCTCCATTTGTCGATTTTCCCATTGTTTTTGGTTCGGCTCTGACCAACCAGCATATATACAAGGTGTTGGAAACTGCCAAGAACGTTTATCTTAATCGCAAGAAGCGCATTTCAACATCCAAGCTCAACGAATATATGCTGCCCATCATCGAGGCTTATCCTCCTGCTTCAAACAAGGGAAAATACATCAAGATAAAATACTGTTCGCAGATACCCGATACGCAGGTTCCTACGTTTGTTTTCTATGCCAATTTGCCTCAATATGTCAAAGAACCGTATTATCGCTTTCTCGAAAACAAGATACGTGCCCAATGGGATTTCTGCGGTACTCCCATCCGCATTTATATCCGCCAAAAATAAGCTCCGATGAAATTTTTCTTTTTTTTATCGGCCTTGTCTGTCTTGCTGGTCTCATCGTGTGGCGGTCGCGGTTCTTCATCATCGTCCGATCCCGGTGAAGCCGCCATCCGTTATGTACGCTGTTTGGCCGATGGCAGATATGGAGAGTTCGTTCGTGGCATGGTTTCGTGCGACAGTGCATCGGATGCCTATAAAAAACATACGATAATACTTTATAAGCAAATGGTTGTGGCGAAAAAAAAAGAATATGGTCCGTTGAAATCCATGCGTCACATTCGTTCCGACATCAGTGACGGAGGGTTGGTTGCAACCGTTTTTCTACAATTAGTCTATGCTAACGACAGCACTGAAGACATGATGCTGCCCATGCTGTGCGTTGACGGCCAATGGCGACTGCGATGACAAATAATTCTTTCAGTACCCCTGTTCACTGCTGAGCTTTTAAAAAGCCATCCGAACTTTCAATTTACACCTCCACCTGCTTATAACTGTTACGAGTGGGGGCAATTTATCGAATCTTTACCTTATTTATTTTCCTTACAAACGCCAATGGTGCCGAAATGGCTATCTTTGCAAGCCATAAATGATTGCAGATGAAACGTATTTTACTTATTTCCGCATTGATTGCGTCGTTTTGCATCGGTGATATTGCCGCGCGCAAAGAATACAAACAAATACGTTCTTCGCTCAAAGCGGGACGCAACGATGAGGCCGCCAATCTCGTAGAAAAGGCCAAAAAAGACAGTTCGATGATGAACGACCCCGAGCTCTATCTGCTTGGAGCCGAAGCACAAAAAAAGATTAACGATGATTATAACAAGAAGCTGTACCTGAAACAGCTTCAAAAAACAGAAGATTCCATCCGCTTGTTCTCATCGACCTACGGCATTTTCGAGAATCTCATCAAGTGTGACGAACTTGAAAGCCGCCCCGACAAGAAAGGGCGTTCCAAGCCCAAGAATCGTGGCAAGATACGTTCCACACTCTCAATGTATCGTCCCAACCTGTTCAATGCCGGCCTGTTTTTCGTAAAGAAAAAACAGTATGCCGAGGCCAACAAGTATTTTTCCATGTATATCAATGTGACGCGTACACCGATATTCATTGCCGACAGCCTGCAGAACAGCGACACGAAAATGCCCCGAAGTGCGTTCTGGTCAATGGCATGTTGTTATGCCCTCAACGATTACAAAGGCGTGTTCAACTTTGAAAAACTGGCCATGCGCGATACGGCCAACATCAAGCTGTGCATCCAATATCAAGCCCTGTCGTATGCTGCGCTCAAGGATATGCCCAATATGGTCGGTGAGCTGAAACAGGGGCTGCGCTACGACGGCAACGACCTGTTTTTCTTTTCGCGACTGGCCGATTACTACAATGCGGTAAAAGACTATGACAAAGGACTGGCCTTGTGCGACAGTATGATCAAAACAGACGACAAGCAGCTGATGTACAAATATGCCAAGAGTGTAGTGCTGTTTCATCAGAAAAAATACGATGAGTGCATCGCGCTGTCGCAATATGTCATTGCCAACGATAGCACAAACGTCGATGCCAACTACTACATGGCAAGTTGCTATTTCAACAAAGCGACAGCCATTGATGACAACATCAAGGCCAATGTCGATGCCAAGACTTACAACAGCCAGAAAGCAGCCGCCAGGGAATTGTTTCAAAAAGCCCTGCCTTATTTCGAGAATTACAGGAAAAAACGTCCGTCAGATTCAGCCAGGTGGGCGGCTCCGCTCTATCGCATCTACCTGTTTCTCAATATGGGAAAACAATTTTCCGAAATGGACAATCTGCTTAAGCAGGCCGACCAACAAAAGCAGGCCGAGGCTCAAAAGGCTAATGCCAAGGAAGAAAAAAAGAAATAACCCTGTCTCTATTTTGTTGCGTCAGAAAAAACATGTAACTTTGCATACATAATGAGGCGGTAATGGCTCAGTTGGTAGAGCATTGGCTTCCCAAGCCGAGGGTCGCGGGTTCGAGTCCCG